>ENA-OSET01000180-OSET01000180.1-sediment-metagenome-genome-assembly--contig:-NODE-180-length-71977-cov-4.515174_pt1 | contig 71977 bp, 74 predicted proteins | sample MGYA00237882_ERZ534229 | MGnify/ENA primary metagenome ERZ534229 (study PRJEB26408, sample SAMN06266212) | sediment metagenome | isolation source: Hudson Canyon methane seep mesocosm | place: USA:Hudson... | reverse complement strand
CTGAACGCTCCATTGAATTGGCATCCGGCCCGAGTAGCTCGATGATGGAGGTAGGGGTGGGGCTGACTTCGTCTAGCCCCTGCAATTCCCCAACAAGGCTTGAAATTCGCTCGTAGTCTTTTTCTTGTTCGATAAATTCAGGCAAAGAATGAAAGCGGTCTGGATCTAGCAGGCGTAGTCGCGCAAAGTGGCTTTCGAGCCCAGCCTGCTCCGGCGTTGCGGTTAGGAGTAGCACGCCTCGGCTTCTCTGGGATAGTGCTTCGATACATTGATATTCTTTGCTACTTTCTTGCTCTGACCAATGTAGGTGATGCGCTTCATCCACAATAAGGAGGTCCCATTCTGTCGCAATAATTCGAGACTGAATGAACTCGTCTGAGGTTAGAAACTCCTGGTCGCATAGCACCAGTTGTTCAGACTCGAATGGATTTTCAATGCCTTCTTCTAGCAGGGAGCTGAATCGATCGCGGTCAAATATCGAAAATCGCAAATTAAAGCGACGTAGCATCTCGATTAACCATTGATGTACAAGCGTTGATGGAACGACAATTAGCGCTCTTTTCGCTAGACCATTGTGTAACTGTGCATGAAGGATCATGCCGGCTTCGATCGTTTTTCCTAGCCCAACCTCATCGGCGAGCAAAACGCGTGGTGAATGACGTTTAGCGACCTTATCCGCAATAAATACCTGATGAGGCAACAAGCTCGTTCGAGAGCCTAAAAGGCCGTTGATCGATGATTGTTGAAGCCGGTTTTTATGCTGGAGTGTTTCGTAACGTAGTTTAAATGCCCTGCCTCTATCGTAGTGACCACTTACTAATCTTTGAAGTGGTGATGTGAATTGGATAAAGCAATTGAGCTCTATTTCACTAATAACTTGGGTATTCCCAGATTCATTCGTTACGGTGTACCTGATGAGTTCTTCTTCGTTATCGACTTCGGTAACGCTAAAGCTTTCGTCTTCATGATTTGAAATTTTGTCGCCAGCCTTATATGTTACGCGACTTATAGGTGCATTAACGCTCGCATAGGTTCGCATTTCACCCGCTGCGGGAAAATTGATAGATACTCGGCGGTTTTCAAATTCACTAATAATTCCTAATCCGAGTTTCGGTTCAGATTGGCTGACCCATCGTTGGCCTATAGTATAAATCATCGGGATGTAGCTCTTTAAGGTGTATAGCGTGCAGGATGTTTTGAGAAAACATCGTTAATATAGGCGCAGATATTACCAAGAATCTAGGGGGATAAAAATGATTAAAGGCGAGGTTTTTTCGAAATCAGAAGATGAAGAGTATTTCTTCGACGAGGGCTGCTTTATTCTGGAGATGATGAACTCTCCAGCGGATGATGAAGTTTCTATAGCGCGCGCTAGAGTAGAGGTAGGAAAAACCACGCGCTTTCATCGTTTAGAAGGTGTGACGGAGCGATATGTAATTCTTCAAGGACAGGGTGTTGTTTCGCTGGGAACAGAGGAAGACCGGCCAGTAAAGCCAGGAGATGTTGTGTTAATACCTGGTGGTGTTGCTCAGAAAATAACAAATTCGGGGGAAGATGATTTGGTGTTCTTGGCAATTTGCTCCCCCCGTTTCAAGCCAGACTGCTATCAAGATCTAGAAGACTAAATGTCCAGACCTAGCTTTTTAGGCATAGTCGTATTCGCCTCCTTTTTTCAAGGCCCTTTGATAAGCCGGTCGTGCCTGAAAGCGTTTTACGTAAGTGACGATATTGGGGTACTCATCACCAATGGCTCCATTAGCTACCGCGGCTTCTAGCGGAAAGCTCATTTGGATATCTGCTCCAGTTAAATCTTCTGAGGCAAACCATTCTTGATTGCTAAGATGGTTTTCGATATAGCCTGTAATAAGCTTGATTTCGGGGCCGACGAAAGTTTTCATTACTTTGTCAGCAATACCTTTTGCAATGGGTTTGATAAAAAAAGGCATGGGGCTGGTTTTGACTTTGTCGAATATAAGCTTGATTAACCACGGCGGCATCACAGACCCTTCTGAAAAGTGTAGCCAGTATGTGTAGTCGCGAAATTCTGGAGAATCATCTTTTAGCTTAAGTGGTGCTTTGCCGTAGGTTCGAACCAAGTAATCGATAATGGCGCCGGACTCAGCGACAGTGATATCCCCATCAGTAATGACTGGGGATTTTCCAAGAGGGTGAACGTCTCGCAGTGACTTAGGTGCTCTAATGGTCACTGGGTCTCGTTCATATCGCTTGATTTCGTATTCTATATCGAGTTCTTCCAATAACCATAATATCCGTTGCGATCTCGAGTTATTCAAATGGTGAACGATGATCATTATTTTCCCTTTTATTAGTCGTGCATGGCTTGCTGGTTGTTGGTTTACTCATTGTATTTCTATGGCATTTGTATTTGACTACCGCCACCCTGACCAGGCATGACGATTTGAGAGGATTGTTGGCGTTGCATTTCTTGTAACTCTTTCATTGTTTCTTCTAACGATAAATTCGCGCCTTCTCCAAATTTATCGGCAGCCTGGCTTAAGGAGTCCGCCTGAATTTCAAAATTAAGTGGAAGGGGGCCTGCAGGGGTCATCATTTGAGTGCTGCCCAAATACAAAACAGGCCGGTCTGGGTCTGGATTCCCATCAGACGTAACCGGGGACATTCTTCTGATTGTTCCGACTTTGTTGTCGGTAAACACCTCTTCTAAATATAGTTCATTTGGATTCATTGAAATCTCAGGGGTATCTGTTGTGGTCATGTAGTTGTTTCCTAGTTGAATTTAAATACGTTTGTCAGATTAATCATAGAGTCAGTTTTGACAATTAATGGTCAATTCTATGCGAGTTAAGCTAACGCGTCGCGATACTTTTGTGTTTCTACAGCGTTGTTTTCTTCGATAGCGCACTCTAGTAAAAACCGAGAGTGACGTTTATGTTGAAGGCTGGTGAGTGGCGCAGGCTGATGTGACAGGCTTTTGTTCCAGGCACTTCTAACCAATGAGACGAATTTTTTTTGAGCATCGGGTAGTAGTAACAGTGATAAGTCTGGTTCAATTAGGTCAAAGTCGTCAGCTAACCAAAGAGTATAGAGGCGTTTAGCTTTTGTTTCAGCTCTACCACTGGTTTGCATGGTGATGCTTGAGTGAAGTTGACGTAGTAGCGAAATACACTCGAAGCGTTGTTCGCTTGCATCGTCGACCGAGTGCAGTAATTTATTGATTCTGTGGAAGGTATACTCAATGACTTTAATGAGTTTTTCAGGTTCTGATTCAGTGGTGACGAGGCTAAGCTCGCTTAAGAAACGTTCGATTTTACCAAAAAAAACTTTTACTTGCCGCTGACTAAAGAGACTATCTTGCTTGCGCGTTAGGTCGGTAATTTGAGCCTTCAGGTCACTGTAATTAATATTCTCTTTCGAGAGTGACACCTTGAGCAAATAGCGCTCGAATTGCTCAGAGTCATTTTCGATTAAAGATAAGCACTGTTTGGCGAGAGATTGTTTTTCTTGAGCGAGTAGGTAAGCGAGTATTTTGCTCTTATCGGGTCCTTTTGAAAGCGATAGGATTTGTTGTGCCATTTTGTTTGCATGCAAGGTTAGGCTTACACAATGGCGGCAAAACTCAAAGCCCTCAGATTCACTGCAGTCACACGCGCCTTCCACTCTACCTGCGATATACGTAATACTCACTTTATGTGATGCTATAATCGCGCTGGCGCTTTTACTATCGGTGTAAAAATGATCAATAGACTGCTTTTTAATGTCTTCCAGACCTTGCTGAAAACACGATTCGCCAGCTATTTTACTCAATAGCTCATGACCAATAATAATTTGATTTGAAGAAGGGGAGCTCATGTATGCAGGTTAGTGTTCCATCATTTCAATAGCAGAGGTGATTTTAGCCGTCTTGAAATGTTTGCTATATAGAATAATCAATTTTCCGTTATCTAAGGCGGCTTTGGTTTCTTTTCTGCGGGTCTCCATGGGGTTCTCCGTATCATTTAAACCCCAATCTCGTAGACAGTATTCATCTATCAAGCTTTTAAGAGCCTCTTCACTCAGTCTGTGTGGTGCGATGATCATGTGTTTCTTACCTTGTTAGTTTTTCTGCAATTCGTCTATTGTTGTTATTTAGCTGGAAAGTTTGGCGCTAACACGCATTCTAGCCTTGCGTTTAGTCGATTTTGTTTGATTATTCGTTTTTGATTTTTTGCCAGAGCTGACGACTTTTACTACGTTCACTGGAATACCATTTAATGCAGAGGTTCCTGTCAGTTTATCGACAAAAGCATCGTCGCTTATGTCATTGATGCTCACCCCAGGCCTTTTTTGAGCAACGCTCATCTTGATTCCTTTTCCGGTGTGACCCCAGCCATGTGGAATGCTAATAACTCCTTTCATAATGTTCTCGGTAACTTCTGCCTCAATTTCCAGTGTCCCGACGCGGCTCGTGACCCGACTTAGATCGCCTGACTTAAGCTTCATGTGTTTTGCATCATCAGGATGAATTAGCATGGTGCAGCGATTTTTCCCCTTGGTTAGGCGGTGGCTGTTGTGAAGCCAAGAGTTATTTGATCGTACATGGCGTCGACCTATGAGCAATAAAGGTTCAGAATCATTTTGTGCGTGCTGGTTGCTGAGTTGGCCTACGCGTTTTCGTAAGCGTGTCAGGTCTTTTAAATAAATAGAGGGGGCCAGCCTAATGCGTTTTTTCGAGGTGTAGAGTCTCTCTGGTAATCTCGATTGGAGTGCGCCTAGGTCTATGCCGTGTGGATAGCTTCTTAATGAACTAACGCATAAACCTTTGCTTAAGCTTCTATTTGGTGTGCCATATGGGCTTAGATCTAATATCCTGCGAACGGGGTGCCCAGAGGGAACGAGCCCTTGTATTGCATCTACGACGAAAGAGCCTAGCTGGCTGGTTCCAGGGAGTTGAGTACCATAAGGGCCTGCGCGTAAAAAAATGTCTAATAGGCCATCTGGTCCCAATCGTTTCAGAAGCTGATATGAAGCCTGTTCTTTGATATGGCTTTTCACATCATGGCCAATTAGCCGATGCTTTAGTTCAAGTAATATTTGCCAATCGTGGCGAGCATTTTTTTCAGGCTCGAATAAGGCTGGAGAATATTTTGCGACATTTCTGACTGACAGTAGATTGAAGGTTAAATCGTAATGCGATTGCTCCAATGGTGTCGTAGGCGGCAGTATAATATCAGCTAGTCTAGACGTTTCATTGATATAAAAGTCGATGGAGACGAGAAAATCCAAAGATTCAAACGCTTCTGTTAAGCGTTTGCCGTTAGGACTGCTCGACAAAGGGTTGCCCGCTAACACGACCATCATCTTAATTTGATCGTTTCCAGGGAGTAATATTTGATCCGCCATAGTGCTTGCTGGCAGCTCCCCCCCGAATTCAGGTAAGCCTGACTGACTCTGGTAACGATTTGAGTGTCCTTTTTGCCCAGACCAAGCGCTAATCTCTACGAGGTCGGCAGCGGGCTTTGTGAACATTAAGCCGCCTCTTTCATCTAGGTGGTTCGTTAAGATGTTTATGACGTAAATTAACCAGGTAGTGATTCCGCCAAACTCTTGCGTAGAGGTTCCCATTCGTCCAAATAAACAGGCGCGTGGCGTCGAGGCGAGTTTTCGGGCTAATTCTTTTATTTTGTTGAAATCTATACCTGTAATAGGAGCAACAGACTCTGGGGTATAGTCACTGCAAACAAGCTGAATTTCTGCAATTCCTTCAAAATGAGTACTTAGTCGTCCACCTTCAATTAGGTTCTCACTAAATAAGGTATTTAGAATGGCAAGCATCAATAGTGCATCGGTACCCGGTTTGATAAATAAATGTTGATTACAAACTCGAGCGGTCTCTGATTTTCTAGGGTCAATTAGTATTACTTCACCGCGTTTCGCGATTTTTTTCAGTCGAGCCTGGTAGTCTGGCGCAGACATCAAACTGCCGTTTGATGCGGCGGGATTGCTGCCAATTAGAATGAACAAGTCCATGTGGTCAATGTCTGGAACTGGGAACATTAATTGATGGCCAAATAGCTCTAGATTGGCTTGCATGTGAGGCAGTTGGTCATTCGATGTGGCAGAAAATTTGCTTCGTGTTTTGAGGGCATGTAGAAAAGGAACACCAAAAAGAATATTGCCGTGGTGGTGGGTGTTAGGGTTGCCCAAGTAAGCGCCTACTGCGTTTCTTCCATAGGCTTTTTTTGTATCTTTTACTTTATTTGCAACAATATCAAATGCTCTGCTCCAAGATATTTCCTTCCAACCATTTTCGGTTTTCATCTGAGGTAATTTTAAACGATCAGGATCTTCGTAAAGGTCCTTGAGGGCTAGAGCCTTTGGACATATATGGCCTTTGCTTAACGGATCATCTACGTCACCTTTAATCGACATGATTTGTTTGTCTTCTACCTCAATTGCGACGCCGCACATAGCCTCGCATAGATTGCAGGTTCGATAATGGGTAAACGAATGATTATTTGGCATGACTAGACCTATAAGGCTATAGAATTATTGTTGTTTAAAATTCACAGCTAAACGCACAATGATTATATTCAAGTTTGAATTACGAAGTCCATTCTTCTTGTTGTCTTTAGAGTCATGATTCAAACTATAGGATTACTGTCCAATCGATTTGATTAAAATGGTGTTCTCAATTCTCTTTATGACAAGGGTTAAACGTGACTAGACAAAGCATTGTAATAACCGGTGCGAGCGATGGTATCGGGCAAGCTGTTGCTTGGGAAATGGCTAAACGCGGGTATGATTTGGGTTTGACTGCCCGTCGACTCAGCAAACTGGAACAAACCAAGAAAAAAATAGAAGAAAAGTTCCCCTGCATTCGAGTCAGTGTCTTTGAGTTGGATGTGACAGAGCACTCTCGTGTTAGCCTTATGCTTGATCATTTTAGGTGTGAGCTAGACAAAATCGATATATTGATGGTGAACGCGGGTATCGCTATATCTGGGCGTATTGGTGTGATGCCCTTAGAGGATCAGTTGAAGGTGATCGATACCAATCTAAGTGCATCTATCGCTGTTGTATCAAAAGGGATTGAGGTATTCAGAGAGCAGGGGGCGGGTCACGTTGTGGCGACATCGTCAATAGCTGGGTTTCTTGGTTTACCCAGGAATGCAGCTTATTCTGCCTCTAAGGCGGCATTGTCTATTTATATGGAAGCCCTCAGGGCGGAAACTATCAAAGAAAAAATAGATGTGACGGTTGTTAATCCGGGTTATATCGATACAGCGATTAATCGTGGTATGGCTAGTCGACCATTTGTTATTAACGTTGAAGAAGGTGCGCGGCAGTTTGCGAATGCAATTGAACGTAAAGCTCAAATTGTCACGGTACCAGGGTTTCCGTGGCGGATCTTGGGAAAAATCATGAAAGTACTGCCAGTGTCGATTGTGGCAAAAATGTAGATGGTTTAGATCGTATTTTCGCTATATTGCTTCAAGAACGTAAGTGAGCCTTTGCTCAGGTCCTTAAAATACACGCCAAGTGTAAAGCTATCGGAATTCATGGAGCCACGTTTTACCTCTGCAACGATCTTGAGGGGTCTCTTGATGCCATCGTAGAAAGATTGAATTTGTAATACTACTACGGTACCGGGCTGAAGATTTTGAGGGCTTGAGATTGATGCGCCTCTCTCAGATACATCTTGAGTTTTACCGTGAATAATTCTTTTGTCTAGTGTTGTGAAAATGGCTGGCCAGCGTGCTGCTCGTCTTTTGAATTGTCGTCTTTCTGAACTGTCAGAAATTGTATCTGCGGTAATCTCTAGGGTGTTGTCTAGCAAATTTTTTGAGTTGTCATAAGTGTGACTCATGCAGAATATACCGTGCGTGTTATATAGCTCGATAATATAACGTGATTCGATTTCCTAGGGCAATAGCTTAAATGTAAATAAATGTCTTGTTTTCTCATTGTCCTTATAAAAATGTGGGCATAAAAAAACGCCTCGAGAAGAGGCGTTTTTATTTAGTGCTTTAGAATTTCTTCAGAGGTATTAGTCTCTTGTAAATTCTGGGTATGCTTCCATTCCACACTCTGAAAGGTCAACACCTTCGTACTCTTCTTCGTCAGTGACTCGAATGCCCATAACGGCTTTGATCACGCCCCAAACGATTAGGCTGGTTACAAATACCCATACAAAGATGGTTGCCGCACCGACCAATTGGCCCATGAACGTCGCATCTGAATCAGATAGAAGAACCGCAAATACGCCCCACAAGCCAACAACACCGTGCACAGAAATTGCGCCAACAGGATCATCCAGCTTCAGCTTATCTAGAGTAATGATTGAGAACACAACAATGATGCCACCGATTGCGCCAATGATGGTTGCAAGAAGTGGTGTTGGGTCAGCTGGTTCAGCAGTGATTGCTACAAGACCTGCAAGTGCACCATTCAGTGCCATTGTAAGGTCAGCTTTGCCAAACAGAACGCGAGCAACAATAAGTGCTGCGATCAAGCCGCCAGAAGCCGCTGCATTGGTATTAAGAAATACGCTAGCAACCTCGTTAGCAACTTCGATTCCGCCAAGCTTAAGTGTTGAGCCACCATTGAATCCGAACCAACCCATCCAAAGGATGAATGTGCCAAGTGTTGCAAGCGGTAGGTTTGCGCCAGGGATTGCATTGATTTGTCCGTCCGCTCCGTACTTGCCTTTACGAGCGCCAAGCATGATAACACCTGCTAGAGCCGCTGCTGCGCCAGCCATATGAACGATGCCAGAACCGGCATAGTCAGAGTAGCTTAGTTCGTATAGACCGAATACAGCATCGCCATTCCAAGTCCATGAACCTTCCATAGGGTAAATAAATCCTGTCATAGCGACAGCAAATAGAAGGAAAGACCAAAGCTTCATTCGCTCAGCAACTGCACCTGAAACAATTGACATCGCTGTAGCAACGAAAACAACTTGGAAGAAGAAGTCTGATGCGCCAGAGTAAACTGAATCTCCACCAAATCCGTTCTCAGCCGAAGACGCTAGAACCGCGGCAACATCAATGTTTGCTACATTGTCTGTTGCAGTAAGGAAATAACCGCCGCCGTACATTAGTTCGTATCCACAGATAAGATACATGGTGCACGAGATCGCAAATAGCGCGACGTTCTTGGTTAAAATTTCGGTTGTATTCTTTGCTCGAACCAGACCTGCTTCAAGCATTGCGAAACCCGCAGCCATCCACATGACCAATGCGCCACACACTAAGAAGTAAAAAGTGTCCATTGCATATTGGAGTTCATATACATTATTCATTACGTTTTCCATCGGAGCCCTCCGTACTAGGCATTCTAGAAATAGTTAAGTTAAGAAAAGTTAAACGGCATCAGTGCCCGTTTCGCCGGTACGAATTCGAATCACTTGTTCCAATGAAGAAACAAAGATTTTACCGTCTCCGATTTTGCCAGTATTGGCTGCATTGGTAATCGACTCGATGACTTGGTCAAGTAAATCGGTTCCAATGGCTACTTCTACTTTTACTTTCGGTAAGAAGTCGACTACATACTCCGCGCCTCGGTATAGTTCTGTGTGGCCTTTTTGACGACCAAAGCCTTTGACTTCAGTCACGGTAATGCCTTGTACGCCGATTTCAGATAGTGCTTCGCGCACGTCGTCTAGCTTAAAAGGTTTGATAATGGCAGTAACGAGTTTCATGGATGTCTCCTGTAATGTCGCTAAAGGTTGCGCTGCTTAACAATATTGTTGGTTTTATTGATTTTCCGCGTCCAATCAAATGATCTTGGTAGAAAATGTCGAGCTTTATAAAGCACAGCATATGCCAGTATTACAAACTCTTTATAAAACAGGTGGCTATTGAAATAGTTCGAGGTATAAATGCCAATAAATTGTCATAAGTGATCCGTGATGGTGCTGTAATAATTACGTTATACCATTTTGGTGCAATATGATGCTGTGGTGTAAAAGTTTGTGGTGATTGAGGTATTTATCTTGTGTAAATACCGTGGGCTATCTCTGCCAAATATTTATATCGCGTGATAGTATTGTCCGCGGTTCATTTATTAAATCGTTCACTTTAGAAATTAAAGTCCTACCAAGGAGAAAGCAGTGCTAAAACCTCAAGACCTTCTGAATACAATACATGAGCAGGTGACGCAGATCTTGCCTGATGTAGGAAAGTCCGCTCAAGAGGATCTATCGGCCCAGTTAAAAATATTGGTAGCTGGTGTGATTTCTAAGTTGGACTTAGTAAGCCGAGAAGAATTTGATACGCAGCAAGAAGTACTGCAAAGAACACGCTCCAAGTTAGAGCAGCTAGAGAAGGATTTTGAGGCGTTGGAGCTAAAGTTGAATCTTACCGACGCAGGTTAATCTTACATAAAATACGTCTTGTGTACTAAATTAGTGCGTGAGATGCCCATTCAAGATAGTTTTAGCAAAGGAATGCTATGTCTATTTCAATTGTCCACACGCGTGCCCAGCTAGGTATTGATGCCCCAAGGGTGACGGTAGAAACGCACATATCAAATGGTTTGCCCTCGCTGACGATGGTCGGTTTGCCAGAGATGGCGGTACGAGAAAGCAAAGAGCGCGTGCGTAGTGCATTGATTAATTCGGGGTTTGAATTCCCTTCTCGTCGAGTGACAATTAACCTGGCGCCGGCAGATCTACCAAAGCAAGGAGGGAGATATGACCTTGCTATAGCGGTAGGTATTCTTTTGGCAACGGGTCAGCTTGAAGGTACTGATGCGGGTTCATGCGAATTTGTTGGGGAGTTGGCGCTAACCGGCGAATTACGGCCGGTTCCTTCTATCTTGTCGTCTGCAATTGCTTGCCGTAAACAGGGGCGCACTCTATTTATTGCTCAAGAAAATCGTGAAGAAGCGGGTTTAGCTCAAGGTGCTGAAATATATGGGGCCTCAAGCATTAATGAGCTGTGCCAGCACTTAAAAGGCATAAGTAAGCTAGACCCGGTCAGTATCGATCTGACAAATCATTACTCTTCAAATAGTGCCGATCTAAGTGATGTTATAGGGCAGTTTCAGGCGCGCAGGGCTCTTGAGGTAGCGGCTGCCGGGCGGCATAATCTTTTATTTTATGGCCCTCCAGGTACCGGTAAAAGTATGTTGGCTTCACGGCTACCTAGTATTTTGCCAGCCCTTGATCGAGACCAAGTTGTCGATGTCGCATCGATTTATTCTCTGGCAGGGTTAAAGCGTGAGTTCACAGAATTGTTTTCGACTCCCTTCCGGGCGCCTCACCATACGGCTTCTCAAGTATCTCTAGTTGGTGGAGGCTCTAACCCTAAACCAGGCGAAATATCGTTGGCCCATTTGGGAATATTGTTTCTGGATGAGTTGCCTGAATTTGGGCGATCCGTTCTCGAGGTGTTGAGAGAGCCAATAGAAAGTAGAGAGATCAGAATTTCTCGAGCTCAGTCTTCCGTAACGTTTCCCGCTAATTTTCAATTGCTAGCCGCAATGAACCCTTGTCCTTGTGGGTACTCTGGGCACCCCAAAATAGCCTGCACTGACACGCCTCAGCAGATAAGCCAATATCGGCGTAAGTTATCAGGCCCTCTGTTGGATCGGTTCGATTTGCATGTCGAAGTGGCGAGTCAACCGGGTTCCGTTTTACTATCTAAAGCCGCTCCCACTGAAAGCTCCGCTTCGGTTTATAAACGAGTCGCGCTGGCGAGAGAAATACAATTAACGCGTCAACAAAAACTTAACAACGAACTAAGCCCAGATGAATTGTTGACATTTTGTGCACTAGAGCCTGAAACGCAAGGCCTATTAGAAACGGCAATGGACAAATTGGCGCTCTCAGCACGGGGCGCGCACAGGGTGATTAGGGTAGCCAGAACCCAAGCCGATTTACAAAATGTGGAACAGATAACAATTAGCCATATTACAGAAGCGCTAGCTTATCGAGGCTTGGATCGTCAGCCTGGAGTATAAATTTCTTAAACCAATGTTGGTCAGCGTTTGACGCGCTTATTGAGTGCTTGATCAAAGGCGTGATATGTAGAGTGCTGTCCGATACATTTTACAGAATGAGTTAAAGCAGACGTGTAGATATATTTCCAGAAAAGCATTCTGTTAGACTAGCTTCTTTTGGGTGGTTATGAGTGTTCTTCAAATGAGAAATATGGGTTTTGTTTTTGTCGTGTTGTTCCTATTGTCCGCGAATGTTCAGTCGGAACCGGATACGACGGGTAAAGAGTATGATTATTTCTCGGGTTTATATCTGGGTGGTGGCCTATTTTTTGGTATCACTAATCTGGACACCTATATAGATAATAAGAAGTATCTGGATGGAAGGCATGATCAGGCTGGCTTAAAACTGCACGTGGGTAAGCGGATTGACTCTGATCTTAGGCTCGAGGCGACATTTAAAAAAGAAAAGCTAAACGTAGGAAGTCGCTCGTTTCTGAGTTCATTCGAAAATGATATTTTCGGGTTTGGGTTGGATGTAATCAAAACGTATCAACTTTCTTCCAAATTAAAGCCATTTGCTTCACTTGGTATAAGTTATCACTGTACGTCGCTTAACGATGAAATATATGCGTTCTCAAAAGATAATCTTGAGGGTAATGGATACAAGCTTGGTGGCGGGTTGATATATCAAGCCAAGAAGGGGGCTGAGCTTAAGTTAGGGCTTGAGGTGCAGCATCGAGTGTGGGGGAAGCTTAAGTATGAACTTGGTGACGTTGTCGAATTAGAAGATAACACTATCTCGTTTGTTACTGAAGTTAGTCTGCATCTATAAGTGGTGATGGCATAATTTCAAAGTTTGCCTGCCTTAGTTTTATCTTCGTTTTTTCAATCGACGTATTTGGTAGCGCTTAGAATTTTTTTGGTGGACTTTTCAATTGTTCAAAATTTAGCTAATATGTTGGCCTAAATTTCTTTAGTGGTAAAATGTAGCCAGATCTTGCTGCGCTAATATAGAGAAATGCTATAGAGTAAAGTTACTCTATAATTGGGTAAAACGTGAGGTAAATTGTGATGCTGAATGCTGCTTTTCTAGTTTATGATCGAACATTATTTTCTGGGGTAACGAGACCCTATGAGATCCTTAAAGCCGTCAATGCCATGGCTCGCTTAGATCGAGACCCTAGACCATTAAATATCGACATGGTGAAAATTGAAGACGCTCAGCCTCAGGTGGCGGGTGATATTCCCCTAAATATTGAAAAGAAACTTCAGGACCTAGGTCATCTAGACTGGATATTTATTCCGCCAAACTGGCGCGATCCAGGTTACATACTAAAAAAATACCCCAAACTCCCGGCAATGCTTAAAGAGAGGTATCGTGACGGTACTAAATTTATTGCAACAGGAGCAGGCGTTTATTTTCTTGCTGAAGCTGGTTTGTTGAGAGAGACGCCAGCAACCACCCATTGGTATTTTTTTGATGACTTTGAGAAACGCTACCCTAGAGTAGAGTTGAAGAAACAACACTTTATTACCTATGGTCACGGTATTTATTGTGCAGGTAGTATCAATGCATTATCTGACCTAGTCTTTCATCTTATAGGTCAGGCTTTTGGCTTGGAGCGACGGCAACTTGCTGAGCGACATTTCGCACATGAGGTCGGTAGTAGTTATGACTTACCTATGTTTTCGATTGGTCGCGCGGCGCATGCAGACGAAGATATTATTGAAATTCAGGCTTGGTTAAAGACTTCTTGCCATGAAGATATAGCCATCCCTCAGATGGCCGAAAAGGCCGGAATGCCGGTCAGAACCTTTACACGTCGCTTTCGACAGGCTTTGGGAATGACGCCAAATCAATATCTTCAGGATTTGAGGATTGAGAATGGACGTGACTTGCTTAAAGCTACAGACCTTAGTATTCAGGATGTTGCCGAAAACGTAGGCTATAAAGATACGGCGTACTTTTCGCGAGTATTCAAGGCTAAGGTCGGTTTGACACCGAGTGACTACAAGAAAATGGTTCGGCCCAAGCTATTTCAGCTTAGTGAGTAATAACTAATCTTAGGTTAAAAAGAGGAGCCGCAACCCTAACGGGTGTTAGCTCCTATAATAGGGGTTTCTTCAAGGAAGAACAGTTCACGATCGCTTCATCATGAACTGTCTAAAAAGTATACAGCCTAAATGGATGTATTTCGGTTAACTCGCGCTAGTGACTTGTAAATAATAGTAAAAAAATTGAACGTTTTTTGTACATTTCTGTTGTTAAGTAACTGAGACCGCTAAATTGTAAATTTGTTCCGTAAGAATGAGTGAGTTAGGGAATTTTCTCAGAAAGTTTGGGTCCTATCTTGTTACCGGCAATGTGAAACTAAATTAAGGGAACAAAACAGACGATGACAAGTGCCCAAAAGAAAGTGCTATTTTTATGTACTGGCAATTCTTGCCGAAGTCAGATGGCTGAGGCTTGGGTCAATGAGCTCAGGTCTAGCGAATGGTTGGCTTTTTCGGCCGGCATAGAAACGCATGGGATGAACCCTCATGCCGTTGCGGTAATGTCTGAGTCTGGTGTTGATATGAGTAATCAGTATTCTAAAACTATTGAAGAATTCAACGGGCTTGAGTTTGATCTGATCGTGACAGTTTGTGATCATGCTGCTGAATCTTGTCCAGTAAAGTTACCCTCTCTTGTTGTTAAGCATATTCCTTTCGAAGACCCCCCCAAAATGGCGCAGCAGGTTGAAAATGAGCATGATTCTCTGATGTGTTATCGCCAGGTCAGAGACCAAATAAAGTCTTTTATCGAGTCACCGGCTCTATCTGCATGATCGAAATTACCTACTTGGTTGAACATCTCATTAACTTGTTCGCTTGAAATTTGAACGATTCGCTCCTATGATGCGCGGCTTGTATGTGAGTAGACAAGCTATGGCTGCTCTTGAGTTGCTTATCGAAAAGAAGTTTTATGACGGATAAAGACAATACCAAAAAGATGAAACCAATTCGCAGTTTTGTGGTGCGAAGTGGACGTATGACGGCAGGACAGCAGCGTGGGTGGGATAACAATTGGCCTGCTATGGGCCTCGACCTATCTGAAAATTTGTCAGACTGTACAACTACCTTTATTGAAGCCCAGCCCACCGTTCTAGAGATTGGTTTTGGAATGGGCGCTTCTCTCTGTGAAATGGCGAAAAATGAACCGAATAAGAATTTCATAGGGGTTGAAGTTCATCGGCCTGGTGTAGGTGCATTGTTAGCAAAGGCTGAACAGATGGCGCTTTCAAATATTAAGGCCTTTTGTGAGGATGCTAATGAGGTTCTAAAACAGAGCGTGCCTGAGCAATCTCTCAGTCGAGTGCAGCTCTATTTTCCTGATCCTTGGCACAAAACCAAACACAATAAACGTAGACTCGTTCAGGCGGACTTTGTTCAGAGCATTCGCCCTAAACTTGAAATTGGTGGCGTGTTTCATATGGCGACCGATTGGGAGCCTTATGCTAAACATATGATGAGCGTAATGGCTGATGCTGAAGGATTTAAAAATATATCGGGGGTCGGTGAATACGCAGAAAGGCCTGAGTACCGACCCTTAACTAAGTTTGAGGTGCGTGGCCAAAACCTTGGTCACGGCGTATGGGATTTGTTGTTTGAGAGAGTTTCATAATTCGCGCTTATATATCTTAGCGGAATTCACAATAGTAACGTTCTATGTGGTCTAATTTTCCTTGATATTTTTGAGTTAAGACATCAATTTCATCTGGGTACGTGTTGGGCCAAGGAAGGTCATATTGAATCGGTCTAATTAGTGGTGCGAGTAGGGCTGCGATTGCCAAATCGGCGCGAGAAAATTGGTCGCCGACCATGAATGAACTAGTCTGCTGGCCCAAATGAAGACCTATTTTTTCAATCGCGTTGGACAATATTTGTTCTGAAATTCGTACATTTTCGTCATTGATGCTCATAAATTTACGCATCACACGAACCAGCTTCTTAAAGCCAACTTTGAAATAGAATTTGCTATACCAAGGACCGTGGTGCGAAAAGAAGGGGATCACTATTTCAGGGTGGGCTAGCAATGTATGGTAAAGGATTCGTCGAATATGTGGGCCAATGTTTTCGTCGGCGAATTTTTCCCATTCTTTGGCTTGAACAGCGTCGGCTTCTTTAACTGGAGTTAAGCTTTTGTCGGTAAAATGTAGGTCAAGGTAATCAATGATCTGACTAGAACCTTGAATTGTTTTGTCACCGTGAACAAGGATTGGTAAATTACTGTTAGGCGAGAATTTCTTAGTTTTCGAAAAATGTAAGCCAGGTAGCAAGTTAATGATTTGATAATCTAGTCCTTTATAGTCTAATGCCCACCTTGCTTTCTCGCAGTAGTGGGATATGGCGAATTGGTACAACTTTAATGGGGCTTTGTCTTTCACGAGACGCTCTCTTTAAGTGACGATGAAATAGGAATAATGTGTAAACACAGTATATGTAAATAAGCATATATTAGCGGAGAAAATATGGTTAAGGCTCGTGATGAAATCGAAAAACAGTGTTCTGAATTCTCGTCTACGCACCTATTAATTGATCAGCCCAGTCAGAATGATAGCAAAGCGCCTTGCTCTCTTGGTGTGTTTTCACCTATTGCTTTGGCAGAAGATCGGCATGCGCTACAGCAAGAAATCAATGAGTGTGAATCCCTTGGAGAAACCAGAGACGATAAGAAAATATTGTTGTTTCGATATCGAGCAGATTCAGTATTGATGAATGAAATTGGCCGCTTGAGAGAGGAGTCGTTTCGTTTGATTGGTGAAGGGACGGGTCAATCTCGCGACATAGACAAATTTGATCAAACTTATCTTCACATCGTTCTATGGGATGAACAAGACCTTGAGGTCGTAGGTGCTTATCGATTGTGCAGTGCGTTGACACAAGGTTCTGATTACGCCTTTTACACTGCGAGTCTTTTCAAGTTCAAATCGAGTTCAGAGTCGTTCTTAAGCTCCGGGTTAGAATTGGGCCGAAGCTTCGTACAAGAAAAGTACTGGGGTTCAAGAAGTTTGGAATACTTGTGGTATGGGATTTCTGCCTTTTTGCGTAAAAACCCGCAATACCGTTATCTATTTGGTGCAGTGAGTATTAGCAATACATTATCTGTTCCGGCAAAAGATCTGCTTGTCAGATACTATCAGACCTATCATGGTACCGACGAAGCGTATGTTACTTGTAGCCGGCCTTTTCAGATAGAGAGTGAGTCAAAATTCCGAATTGATGAGCTATTCGATGGTCAAACTGCTAAGCAAGCATTTGTAACCCTTAAGAAACAACTGCGTTACCTCGGTTTCGCAGTGCCGGTTTTATACAAGCAATATGCAGAACTTACTAAACCGGGAGGAACAAGGTTTTTAGGTTTTAGTATCGACCCAGATTTCAATGATTGTATTGATGGTTTGGTGGTTGTGGACATTGACGAAATGTCTGAGAAAAAGCGCAAACGCTATGGCTTGATTGACCATAGAATGTCAAAGCGCTAACGATGCAACAAGTTAAATTTGAACGGCATATTATCAATGAAGCGGCCAATGTGACGGCCATTGAATTGTTATCTCAGCATTGTTCTGAGGTTTCAAATAAGGTGCTTAAGCAAGCGATGCAATATGGTGCAGTTTGGTTAACAAAAGGTAGTACGACAGAGCGTGTGCGTCGAGCTAAAAAAGAACTGAACATCGGCGATGAAATACATATTTACTTTGACGACAAAATTCTCTTTTCTCCCATAGAGCCTGCGCACTTATTAGTAGATGAAGGGTTATATAGTGTTTGGAATAAACCGTCCGGTATGTTTTCACAGGGTACAAAGTGGGGCGATCATTCGTCGATTTGTCGTTGGGTTGAATTGATTGGGCTAGAAGAAAATAACCTTTCTGCTAGGCCTGCATTTATTGTACATAGGCTGGATAGAGCGACTCAAGGGCTAATGATTGTGGCTCACAGCAAGAAAGCCGCGAGTAAATTGTCTGACTTATTTGCCAATCGACATATACAAAAGCATTACTTTGCGAAAGTTAGTGGTCAGTTTCCAGCAGAGCTGGTTGATCAGAGACTAAACAGTCCAGTGGATGGCAAATCAGCAAGCACGCTAGTGATGGCTGTGGACTATGATCCAGTCAAAGACGAAAGCATTGTAAGCCTGAAGCTGGAGACGGGAAGGAAGCATCAAATTCGCCAGCACCTTAGCGAACTTGGCTTTCCGATTATTGGTGATCGTTTTTTTGGTGGAAGTGACAAAGAGTCTTTGGATCTTCGGCTCAAGTCGTGTTATTTAGAGTTTGTTTGCCCGTTTTCTGGCGATCAAAAGCAATATCATCTTAATTCTTTCGGTCACTAATTGAGCTGAATCGTAGGTCTCTTCATTACTACGCTTAGTATTCTCGTTTGCACTATACTAGCGTTAAACGCATTCACATTATTTGTTGGTCAATCTTACTTAAGGATCCGAATATGTCTTCTGAAAATGCCCCAGTCGATGAAAAAAAACCGAACGTATTTAGCCGCGGAAGTCTAAAAATGACATACGATTTAATTCGGAAATCATCGCCTCAGTTAGCGCTAAAAGTTCGGAATATAATCGGTGGAGAAGCGCTACCCAAAGATTCTTCTCAACACGACAACAAACACGCTGATTTTTTTGAAGTCGATCTAGATTCTTTTGAAGTTCGCGCGGTTGTCGAAGGTCTTATGGCGCAACTCCAAAATGGTTCGATGAGCGCTCAGCCAACCGGTATGGCTGTTATGGCTAAATCTCTAATTGAGGAGTGGCTAGTGTTAGCAAGAAAAATGTTCGCAGACCTTCCTGAAGATCAAAAACCAAAGTTCTGACCGAGTTCGTTACACCTAGCACAGCGTTATTTTCCAAAGAAAATTGGTACTTCGATATAGTCGAGTTTAGATTCGTCATCGCTGTCTATCGGGTCGAAGGTCCATGTATTTAACACTGTCTCCCAGGCTTCGTAATTCAACAAAACATGATGTGTAGATTTGACATAAGTCATTTGATCGATGCTCCCGTCATCTTTCACATGAACGCCTAAAATCACCATGCCCCCCCAGCCTTTCTTCTTTGCAAAAGATGGATAAGATGGCCTCGGATTATCCGAACTGCCAATTTTGTACCGAGCCTTGTCTGTTTTTCTTGGTGGTTTTTTGGGCGCTTCGGCTATTTTTTTCGGAGCGACTTTTTCTTTCTTTTCAACCGGCTTTTCATTCGTCTTTGTTACTTCCCGTGTAGGTTCTTCGGGCGCTTGTTTTGCGACAGATTTATCAGGTGTTTTCTTTGCGTACTTGAGGGTAGATAAGGGTCGCGGTACGGTCTTCTTTTTTCGCTTAGTCGCCACTTTTATGTCGTGCTCAGCGGTTGTTGACACGATTTTTTTCGGCTTACTCTTCGGTTCCAGTTTTTCTGTTTTGGCTTTCTTTTTCTTGGACTCCTTTTTTATGCTCTCAGCTTGTTTGGTCGTTTTGGTTTTTGGCTGTTTGTGTGCTTCAGGTTTTGGTGCGACAGGGGCGTTTGATACGATCTCTGAGTCCGTAATCGTGTCTGAGTTTCCTATTTCGGTATAGCGCATTGAAACTGAGACAATACGAGGGTCATGCTGCATACCTGGAAGGCGGTCGAATACGTTTGCCCATAGCATAAGCAAATGAAATAAAACCGAAAGGAAAACGCAACTTAAAACCAGACGTTGATGCTTCAAACCAATCTATACCTATTCTTGTCGTTAACTTTCCCTAGCGCTGCGTCAACGTGCTTGAATTTCTGAAGAATTGCAACCAATCCAAAAGCTTGGCTTATCTAAAATGAGGATCAGCCCTCAATGTTTTTGAGAAAGTTCGCTACAAATAGAAGCTGTTATTCGCTTCTGATTCGTTGCGTCTGTGCCTGTCGCGCTATTATCTCAGCAACTTTTTCAGGGGCATCTATTGGCAGAAAATGCCCCGCCTTTTCAATGACAGAAAACTCGGCGGGAAGGGTAAAAGCATCTTGATACCTCGTGTAGAGTTCTTTCGGGATGCAGCCATCTAGTTCGCCGACCATAATATGGCTTGGCAAAGAGAGCTTAGTGAACGCAAGTTCATAGGAACGTTTCCATTTAGACAGTGAACCACTTAGCAAGGGAAATAACCCCCTGTAATAGCCCAGTGGGAGCGTGAAATTGCCTATTTCGTCAAACGGTGCGGCGGTTGTCGAAAAATAAGACTGACTTTCAATCGCGGCGCCTGACCACTTCAAACACAATTTCTTGAGGAGCTGGTAATCATTCTTACAAATAGCAAACTCGGGTAAATTGGCTCTTAGTTGAAACATCAATATATAGCTTGAGCGTTTAAGTTGAATTGGATGGCGCAACAAACCTTTGAGGAATACAGACGGTGGCGGCACAGACATTGTGACCATGCTCGAAAACCCCTGAGGATAATAAGCAGCGGTAGCATAAGCCGCAATGGCGCCCCAGTCGTGTCCGACTAGCGTTATTTTTTCTTTTTGGTTTTTTCCTTTGCCTGATATGTGATGACCTTCAGAGATGGCATCGCTCAATGCCGCAATACTTTTTGCTAGGTCATCGAGGTGAGTAATGGTTGTATCTTCATGGATAGCGGACGTTGGCCCGTATCCTGGCAAAAAGGGCGCAAATACCTGAAAGCCTTGCTTGCTCAATAGTTCGCCAAGACCTTCGTATATATGCGGTGTTTCTGGAAACCCGTGAAGCAAGAGAACCTTAGGACCTGTGTCTCCCCAAACTAAGGTATGAAATTCAGTAAAGGGAGTTTTGAAAACTTCAATATTGCATGTCATGGTTTGTTTAGCTCTCGATTAATAGTTTTCCGGAATACTTTTAGATACTAAGTATTGAGTGACACGTTTTGGGAGAAGCCTGGCGACTCGTATCAACGAGGCAGTAACGAAAGGGAAGAGGTAATCGTTCTTTTCTTTCTCTATGGCCTTGATGATATGCGTGGCCGCTTTTTGTTCCGAAATTTCAAAGGGTGCGGGTATACCGTTATCTTGTACCCGGTCTGTGGCGATAAAACCTGGATAGACAGATACGAACTTAATTCCAAAAGGTTTCAGTTCGGTGCGACAGCTATCCAGCAGTAGGCGTGACGCAGACTTGGCGGCGGAATAAGGTCCTTGCATGGGTAAGCCAATAAAACCTGCTAGCGAGTTCGTATGCGCGATAGTTCCGAAACCTTGTGTTTTCATTTGTGCTATCAGAGGAACCAGAAAATTTACCATCGATGTATAGTTGATATCCATGTTGCGGGTGATGTCATCTACCGTCGCGCGAGACATATTAAACGAAGGCCCGTCACCAACATTTAGTAGCGCGATATCGATCGATCCGAATTTTGTAATTGTCTGAGTTACTAATTCAGATGCTTGAATTTGATCAAGCGCATCTACCGGTATAGCAAGAGCGGTCGAACCTAGCGCCTCAATTTCTTTAGATAGTTGTTCCAGCTCATTTTGTCGTCTTGCACAGATAATTATCCGGTTACTATTTTTGCTAAGTTGTTTGGCTACTTCACGGCCGATACCTGATGAGGCTCCGATAATGAGAATGGTTTTGTTATTGATCGGCAAGCGTAATATCCCCCCTTAGCAAATACGTTTAATTGTATTGAGTCACTCGTTAATAGGTTTGATATATTACGGCGCAATTATGCTTTTTACGACTAAAACTCTAAGTGGCCTATGCTAGAAAGGAGCGCTTCTTCTAGGTCAATTTCTTGCGGATCGAGATACCACTGAAGATATATGCCATCTATTATCGCGAGAATGGTAGCTGCCAGGGGCTTTGCGTTGCCTGTCATATTTGTCGTAATGATGTCTGAAATTGTCTTACGATGGCTTCTATAAATTATCCTAACCTGCTTGATGATTGATTGATCAGATGTTTTGTTCACAATGAAGGCAATCAATAAGGCATTCGCTTCGGGTGTTTTTTGCATTTCGTGTGCGAGGGTAACGGCTAGTTTAAGCACCAGTTGATCTGGGTTTTTGTTCGAATCATATGCAGATGATAATTCAGATAGTCTATGTTCGATACCGTTAAAAATATCTTCAACGACGGCAAGTAGTAGACCGTTTTTACTGCCAAAATGCCAGAGAACACTGCTTTTAGCGATATTGCTTTTTTTTGCAATATCATCCAGATTTAGCGAGCTCAAATCTGTTTCTGCTAGTAATTGGCGAGTTGATTCGATGATGCTTCGCCGGCTTTTTTTTCCGCGTGAGGTCTTGGGTGTATTATTACTAGGCATCGACTTCGCTCGAATTAATATATTGCGCTATATGATTTGCAGCGATGTAGCTAAAGGCCATGATTGTTAGGCTTGGGTCGAGTGATGAGCTAGTGGGAAATACCGAGCTATCGGCGACAAATAAGTTTTCGAAACCATGTACGCGATGTTTCGAATCGACTACCGAACTTTCAATACTTCGTCCCATTCGGCAGCCGCCACCTGGATGCGGCGAAGCCATGAAAAGACCCCCAGCTTCGAACTTCAACTCTTCAAGCTTGTCGATTTGATCTGCTGACTCGAACGTGATTGCTTGTATGCCGGCAACCAATACTTTCTTTGCGCCAGCTTGAAAATTAACTAGAACCTGTTTCTTGATGCCGTCTTTTAGTACTTTTTTAGTTAAGGGGCCATACTCGTAGAATACTTCTCTATGACCATCATCTTTAACGCGAATTTCCCCGAGCTCTTCTTCTATATCATCCATCCATGCAATCGTTCCACCGACCTGATTCAGGTTTTTCATCCACTCTCTGTGGTCTTTGCCTATTCCGGGTATGGTTGCTGCGAGGGCTGCTGGGTGCAATTGGTTAGGCATGAGGAGGTAGCCGCCTTCGGTATAGTTATCTGCGTTTTGATCCTTGGTAGCCTGAATCTGATGTGTGCGTATTCTGTACTCATCGACGCCCCAGGCGGCGGGTATATTGCGCCACTGTGTAATGTCTTCGTCGAACATTGCGTGAACGATAGTGGAAGGGTTCATCGAAAAATACTTACCCAGTGCAGGTAGTGTGGACGCGAATGTTTGCTGCATTAAATAAAACGAAGAATTAAACCCACCTGCGGCAACAACTATCGAGGTAGCTGAGATAGTAAAATATTTTCCTGATAGCTTATTGCTAGCTCGATCCATTATACCCACCTCAAGACCGGTGACCTTACCCTTGCTATGGATTAGTTTTCCGGCGCGAGCATCTGCAAAGAGTTTTGCGCCATTTTTTAGAGCCTTGGGAATGTGTGTGACTAGCTGACTTTGTTTGGCGTCATATCGACAGCCCTGCATGCAATGGCCTGATTTTAGGCAATTCTTTCGAGCTTGAGGTACACGATGAGCGTGCCAATTCAACGCTTCGGTAGCCGAGCGAAGTTTTGAATTCATGGTATTGAAGAGTGAGTCGTCGGCTTGGTGAATGTTGAGTTCGGCCTCTATTTCTTCGAATGCAGGGTTTAAGTCTTCAGTATCGTGACCTTCGATCTGAAAGTGATCTCGCCATCTCTGTATTTTCTCTGGTGGTGTACGATATGAATCAGCCCAGTAGTGGACCGAAGCGCCTCCTACATTGTTACCATAAGCAAGAACATTACCTGCGTCGTGGCTAGTGGCGAACGACCTCTCACCGTATAACTTACCAGCCATATTAAGTTCATTTTGGTCCATCTTGCTTGATGGGTAATAACCGCCTTGTTCGAGAAGAATGACATCAATGCCTTGATCACTTAGTTTTTTGGCAACACTTGCTCCACCACACCCGGTCCCAATGACTACAACCTGGGTATTGAAGTGCTCACCGCCGTTATAATCACTGTATTCGTAGATTGATTTTCTCATACCTTACGGCCCTCGTGTTGATGTGCCTGAGTCGCGGCCGTGGTTCTCTCTTGATAGTGTTTCCGTTGTGTACTTTGCTGGGCGGGGATATTGGAGAAAGACCCATCGTACTTAATCGCAGACCATGAACTTTCGTGGCCGTAGAAGGTTAGCATGACCGCCATACGAAGGTTGTGTACGACCGCTCTGACGGTGTCACTCTTCGTATGACTGAACTTATCGAGTAAGTCTTCGCGCTGTATAGTGCTCAATTTGCTAAACCTAGAAAACGAACCATATACGATGGGGAGGTACTCCATTACGTTAAGGGCCAGTTTGAAGTCGCTTCTGATAAATGAGGAGACGAAATAAAACTCTTCATCTAAGCGAGCGATCACGTTAGCGTCGATAATTTCTCCTGGCTCTAATGCCAAGCAGGCTTCCGAAAAAGCAAACAGCGTATTAGCTTGCTCATGATTGAAAGTGAGTAGGGTACCGAATTGCGTAAAACTAATGTCTTCTGAGCCGCGTTGGATGAAACCACAGGCGACTTGTGTTGCTGCGCTAATTACGAGGGGGCTTGCGACTGCAAGCTTTAATAGTCGCCTTCGTGGAATCATGCCATTCTCCTCTTTTAATTAAACTGACCAGTCAGTACAATATTGACTAGATTAACTCTAGTAGTACTGTGAAGGCAAGTGGTTCTGCATGAGGAATCTTTGTGTACCAAAAATCCTAAGGAGTAGAAAATGATAAAAGGAAGCTGCCTATGCTCCGCTATTCAGTTCGAATATCGCGGGGCGATGGGAAAAATTGCCATGTGTCATTGCCAGCAATGTAGAAAAGCTCAAGGGGCGCCATTTGCAAGCAATATGCCTGTTGATGTGAGCGAATTCTCGATAATTGAAGGCAAAAATTTCGTGAAGGAGTACGAATCTAGCCCAGGCAAAATGCGCGCATTTTGTTCGCAATGTGGTAGTCCAATATATAGTCGGCGAGAGTCTTTACCTGACAATATACGTCTACGCGTAGGTACCTTTGATAGCATCATAGAGGCTAAGCCAGATTATCATATTTATGTTGGCTCAAAAGCCGAATGGTGGGAAATCAATGACGATTGCCGTCAGTATCAAGAGCTTGACCCTCGATAAAGTTTGATATTACCAAAACAAAGCATTTAGTCGATCATTAACTAAATGCTTTGTGGGTGTAATTTATTGTGGAACTGCAGCGAAAGGATTGTTGAAGGTGGAATCATAGCCTTGGAGTATAGCTTCGGGATGACGCTCTGACATGATGGCTTGTACGATGGACTCATCTTTCATTTTTACATCGACCATAATCAAATATTGGCCGTCTGAAAATTGGTCGTGAAATCGCTGTATCTTATAATGCTCTTGAGATATGCCACTCATGCCACCACTCCATGCGCCAAAAATCACACAGAAGAAACTAATCGATAGCCAGACCGAGACGGTGAAGGCTTCTAAGTACATAAGGGGAACGGCGAAGACTAACCCGGTTAAACTGCCCGCAATTATGCCTCTCTCTACCTGCCTAACAACGTCGGTTCGTTGGAATGGGGTGGCAGAGTTTAAGTTGTGTGTAACTATGCCAGCTTCGTCTTTGCTGACAACATGGAAGTTCCAGTCAGTGACACCTTGCTCATGTAAGTCTTTTGAGACTAATTCTGCGCTGTCAATAGTTGGGCTAAGATAATATAGTCGTTTCATATGGCACCTCGAACGGTTAGTTGAGAGGAGTTTCAATTAACAGTATACGCCTTTAACTTGGGGTGAAGAGTGCTTGCTTAGACGTCTTTTTGATATTCAGATAGTGTTTAGAATTGCAGGCTTTTAAACGGATTCTCTATGGGATAGATACATTTTTTGAAAACGGATGCCTTCTCGCTCGCCAGGGTCACCCTGGGCTTTGAATCCGAACTTCTTATATACGGGTACTGCAAATATTGACGATCTTAGCGAGTAAACGCTCGATGGGCAGGTTGCTTTCAATTGTAACCATAGTCGAGTAGCAATACCTGTTCGCTGAATGGTTTCTGAAACAAAAAGGTGATGTAAATGGTTTTCGCCACGCATTGCAATAAAACCCACAATGTCGTCTTTGTGTTGATATATCAGGTGTGTGAAATAGTCGTTTTCGATGCGCTTTTCGAACTCAGAAATAGTAAGTGTGCATGCAAGCCAATTGGGCAATGGAGCGCCTTTGTTTATTAGATAATAGTGAGACAGTCCTAATGCTAAATGACTTAACTGTGGTGCGTCTTGTTTGGTCGCGTTGCGAATCATAATGGTGACTACTCTAGCGCCTGAGAAAAGGCATCTTCTAATCGATCATTGCCCCAAAAAAGTTCTCCTCTGACCAAAAAAGATGGCGCGCCGAATATCCCCAATTTTGCGGCTTCGTTTGTTTGCTCTTTTAGGAGCTGCTTCGTCTTATCGCTATTGGCCTGAGTCATAATTACTTCGGCATCGAGGTCGAGGGTGTGAAGGATATTTACCAATTCGTCAGAAGCGCTAATATCTCTGTTGTGTGCGAAATTGAGTAAATATACGGCCTTCGAAAACGCTGCACACCAGCCTTGATGACTTCCTATTACGGCAATGCGTGCTGCAAGCAAGCCGTTTTTCGGAAATATGTCAGGTTTAGAAAACTCAAGCTTCAACTTCTGGGCCTGTCGCGCTACATCTTTCCACATATAATCCCCTTTGATAGGGTATATGTTGAACGGTGAGTCATTCATATTCTGTGCGTGAAGGATCGGGCCTAGAAGAAAAGGTTTCCATTCAATTGTGCAATTATGTGTTTGTGCGAGTTGCTCAATTCGCATCACAGAAAGATAAGAATATGTGCTGGCGAATTCATACCAAAATTGGATTGTTCGTTTCACTTTCAAGTATCTCTTTTAGGTTTCTAAGGCCCTTATATGCTCTTTTTTGCATAATGAGTTTGGCGAAGGGTAGAATAAATATTCTGACGGATAGTTTGTCGTTACGGCTGAGCATGCGCCATGTCATTATGCAGTGGCCATTATCATTTTCTTTTAGACTGATTTCCATTTTCGGGAGCAGGGGGTAAAAGTCGCCGATTGTTGAAAAGAATTTTCCAGAAATGGCGTCCGATACGCTTAATTGAATATTCTCGGTTCCTTTAAAAGGAATTTTTACAGTTTCTGCATATACCTTTCCCTGCTGTCCATTTGGAAGGGTGTCTTTCGATTTGATTGAAATGACTTCAGGAAACCACTGTCCGAAATTTTCCATATTTGAAATGTAGTCATAAACATCCATGCACGATTGTTCAATGACAACCCTGGCTTCGCTAATTTTTTGCACCTTTCGTCCCTGTGGTATTCGTGAGAAATATCATGGCAAACTGTATCGTTTGTTTTCGATACGGGTCAAGGTTTTGTTGAAATGTGAAACTGAATGCAGCGTCTTATAGGTGGGACGGTATGCGAAGCAAAAAAAACGGCTGTTTACAGAAGTAAACAGCCGAAAATAACTCTAAAGCAAGGGTAAAAAATGATGGTTGGATCTGAGCATAAAAGGGTTTTAAAAAAGCCCTAAAAACAGCGGAGGTACTACAGAACCCTCCGCTAAGGGGGGATACTACTCAAATCCACGAAAATAAGTTTAGGGTTTTTGGCGTGTAATTAGTATGACTAAAGCGTTAATACGTGTGTGTAAGTGTAAGCGAGTGTTGTCTTGTTATTCTGTTAGCGTAGAGGTGCTGGAAGTGGGTTTTTTAGCGAAACTAAATCAGCTTTTTCTTGAGCCAATATTCGATCTTATCTTTCAGAATCTCCGGCTCGATTGGCTTACTAAGAAAGTCATTCATACCTGAGTCGAGGCAGGCCTCTTTGTCGCCTTTCATTGCATTGGCAGTCATCGCCAGAATCGGGGCTTGCTTATAAAACTCGCCGGCCGTACCTTTGCGGATATTTCTAGTTGTATCGAAGCCATCCATTTCAGGCATTTGGCAGTCCATCAATACCAGCTTATAAGGGTCTTCTATATCAGAAGCCTTGAGCATTTCTAGCGCTTCGAGGCCGTGGTTTGCAACTTCCGCAACCATTCCGAATATTTCTAATGTCGCGCAGGCGACAATTTGGTTGACAACAACGTCCTCCACTAGCAACACTTTAACGTCAGAAAGAATGTTGGAATTTTCCTCTATTTTTTCGTTAACTTCTTCAGAAGCATCTGTCGCGTTAGTTGATATTGTTGTTTCAAATGATCGAAGAAGGTCTTGTGTCGTGATGGGTTTAGGGAAAGAGGTGACAAAACCCATTTCTGCATGTTGTTGTTGGTCGCCTCTGTTCGCAATGGAGGCCATCATAATGAGTTTTATTGGCTCGAACCTTTCATCGTCTCGAATAGACTTTGCGAGTACGCTGCTATCCATATCAGGTAGATGCTTGTCGACAAACATCAGGGTAAATTGTTTTTCTGGGTCTTGCTTATGTCTATTGTCTAGCATAAATAAAGCGGTGTTTGCGTCAGGCGCGCCTTCGGCTTGGGCTCCCCATTCGCAAAACTGGTTAATCAGTGTGTTTCGACAGGACTTCCCGTGATCAACAATTAGAATACGTTGTTGGCCTAAATCAACGGAGGGTTCGACTGTCGCAGCGTTTTCGGAAGGTTCCAAATTAATGTCAAACTCGAACTGACTACCTTTACCTAATTCGCTTGTTACAACAATTCCTGATCCCATCATTTCGCATAGCTGATTAGAGATAGCCAAGCCAAGTCCTGTTCCACCATACTTTCTTGTGGTCGACGCGTCGACCTGCGTGAATGAGTCAAATAATGAAGAAATCTTCTCATCAGGAATGCCAATTCCGGTGTCAGATATGATGCAGTGCAATACCAAAGTCTGATTATTTGAGCTTCTTAGTGACGCGCGAATAACGATTTCACCCGCATCTGTAAATTTGATGGCGTTGCCCACTAAATTAGTCATGACCTGGCGAATTCGGCCGGGGTCACCTTTCACAAGTGTGCTCTTAATTTCTGTGACATTTAAGATAAGTTCAATTTGTTTCTCTTGCGCGCGAAGTGCGATGGTTTCTGCAAATTCGCCAAACATGTCTCTGGGGTTAAATTCTATCGATTCCAGTTCGATTTTACCGGCTTCTATTTTCGAAAAGTCTAGAATGTCGTTTATGAGTACTAGTAAGGAGTCTGCGCTGGAGCGCGCTAGTGACGCATAGTGCTCTTGTTTCTCAGTCAAAGATTCATCCATTAACAGCCTAAGCATACCAATAACGCCATTCATGGGTGTACGAATCTCATGGCTCATACTGGCCAGAAACTCAGATTTGAGCTGGCTTGATGCTTGTGCTTCTGCCAGTGCTCTACCTCGCTGGGTTTCTAGAGATTTACGCTGACGAATATCGTGGATAATGACCAAAGTATTTTCTTCATCATCATCCGGCCTAGGCATCTTCGACGTGATTATTTGCACAGGAATAGTAAAGTCGTTTATACGTGCTTCGTATTCATTTTCAATTGTATAGATTTTATCTTTATCTTTATCTTTATCTTTATCTTTATCTTTATCGGCGACATTTGCGGGGAAAAAAATTTCATAGAAATACTTTCCGTTGAGATCCCCGTAGCGCATACCTAAAAGTGTATCGATATATCTGTTCGTCTCGATGATTTTTTGAGATGGGTCTAGAATGATCATTCCGTCAGGCAACGTTTGAACTATTTGTTCGACATAGCCTTTAGAAACAGTAGAGCTTTGCAGCTGTTCTGCCATGTCATCGACGGATTTTCCTAGCTCGCCCAATTCATCTCTTCGCTTACTTGAGACTCGCGCTTCTAGATTTCCTTTCGCTATTTTGGAGGTTACTTCTTTAATCTTTTTGATTGGCTTGATCTGCAGCCCTGCGATTAAGAAAGCTAACACTAAACCTAGGGCCGCAGCGGTAAGGCTGATTGTTGACAGTCGATAGATGGCCTTTTGTGCAAGGAGGTTGCCGCGGCGTAATGATATTTCGATGCTTATCGCACCTAAATACTCACCATCTGGTGTTATGATTCTGTTTATGGACAGTATGCTGTCTTCGAGTTCAACAGATCCATTTTCAAGCTCGCCCTTGTTAGGTATCTGAGCATAAATGTCTGATATTATTTCATTTTCCTGCTTATTTTCATAAGTTCCGTCTACTAAAATGTAATTTTCGAAGTCGATAACTAAGGCTTGTGTGATATCGGTATCTTGAAGTACATTTCTCAGAAGACGAGTCATCTGATCCACTTTTAGGTCGTATAGAGGTGAAACTAGGGTCTCAGACAACAAGAAGGACAAGCTTTGCCCCTTTAGGGTATTTTCATTGATGACTTCTTGTTTGATATTGATGGCGGCGTAAAAGGTGATCAGGCTGCTGATCGCCAATGAAACCAAAAAGGTATAAGAAGCTTGTTGATATCGAATCCCAAACCTCATGGCAGAGTCCTACTTAGCTTCTAGTAAAGCTTTCATGGGGACTAGGTGTGATTCCACTCCGCCGGGAAACTCATCGAATTTAGTCGTCTTAGAAAACGCGAGCAGTGCTTTTTGGCCTTGTTCGTTATTATGCATGTCTTTGAGTATGTTCTTTATTTTTTCGATGAGCGCTTCGTCCATGTCAGGGGCGTAGCTAACAACATGTCGTGGCACCCAAATACTGTGGGTAATAATATGCAAGTCTTTAGCGCGCTTCTTGGACAGTTTGTAATAGCTAGATTCACTCATCGCTCCGATTGGAATTTTCTTTCTGAGTACCCACGTCATTGTGTTCTTGTCGTCGTCGCTAAAGCGGTATCCCGTTTTGCCGACCGGGACCGCTTCACCTTCTTCTAGTTCTACCAGATCAAGACCTTGTGATGATAATGTCGCTTTTGGTAAAAAGTAGGCAGAGGTAGAGAATGGCTCTTCAAATGCCATCATTTTGCCTTTCATATCGCCAATAGTGTTTATGGTACTGTCAATTCTCGAAAACACGACGCTTCTATATTTTTCTTTGCCTTTCTTCCAGCGTCGTAAAAAAATAGTGCTTCCGGTATCGTTTGAAACAACAATCGATGGAAACGGGCTATCTATATATAGGTGGACTTTCTTCTCTTTGATAAGTTGCGACATTTTGGTGCTATTAGACGCGACAGATGTTTTTACATTGGTAATCACGGAGCCTTTTAATTTGTCTTGCAGGTAAATTGCGAGATTGCTGTATTCCTCTATCTCGTCTTTAGGGTCATCGCCAATGGTGCCTAGATAGAGTGTTTCTGCAGTCGTTGAAAAAGAAAGTATGAGCGTGGTTAGTAACAAAGAGATTAGATGTGAAATTTTGAGCATCGTTCTTTCTCGGTAGCTAGTAAGAATCGGTATCTCTAAAGGTAGTCAATTTTCGTCAATTTGCAAAAACAGGAAAGGCTCGAATGTATGGGTAATTGAAGGGGGCTTGATATAAAAATTGCCATGAACTGTCTGATGCAGTTCATGGCGTGGAGCCTATCCTGTAGGGCTTAACTCGTATTTCCACTTGGATATAACAATTGTGTCGGTATCAATTGCTTGAGCCAGTTGGTTTTGGCAGGTCGACTCGATTTCTTGAACTTTAGGTGTCGGCGACTGATCGTCTACGGTGCATACACTGACAGCTGTATTTACCGAAATATAGCCAGCAGATGTTCTAAATGATTTTAGGTTTATGCCGTCGGTTATGCGGCGATATGAAGTAATGGAGCAGTGATCAATATGGCTAAAGTGTGCGATGACCGCATATTGGTGTTCCGCGACACGGCACAAAGAATCTAAAGGTCGAATCAAGCTACGTAGGCGACGGGTGATACCTAAAGCAAGCTCATCGCAAACCAAATGATTTGAGCTGCTTTTTATTGATGGCCAGTTTTTGATATTCAAAAGCATGTAGCTAGTTGCGCCGCCTCTTGCTTCTGTGTGTTTCAGAAAGTTCGACAAAGATTCATGAGCATATCTCTCATTCCCAATGCCGGTTTCGATATCGAGAATATTCCTGTTTTCTAAATGTTTATTATTTTCCATCAATAGAGCGTTGGCGGCGAGCATCGCATTTTGGCGATCGGCCATTCTGTCTGCTGCGAAAACTCTGGGAAGCAATTGTTTTGACATCTCCGATTTAAAAATAAAATCGTCTATGCCTTTGTCGAACGCTGTGATCAGCGCGTCATTGCCTTCTTTCGCAGTGAGTAAAATGACGTAAGTGAAATGATTATTTTGTTCGTCAGTTTGTCTAACGCGTTGAGTTAGCTCTAGGCCATCCATTCCTGGCATTAGCCAATCTGCAATAAGTAAGCTTGTTTTGCGTGACTCGAGCAGTCTCAATGCTGTTAACGCGTCGTTCGCGATTCTTATGTCTCTGTATCCGGCTTTTGAAAGCGTTTTTGCTATTATGGTACTGCTGAACTTGGTGTCATCCACTACAAGGATTGACAGATCTAGGTTTTGCATAGTTTCCGATCCCTTAATCCGAATTTCTTTTTCTTCATTACAGCGGTCGAAAAAGTCCATTTAGTAAAGTTCGGCTGCTGTAGGTACGTCGAGAAAAAGCTACCCAGCTTTTTTTAATTTGCATCATTATTTTAAGTCTGACTTTTATTAAAAGTAATCGTTATAATGTGCTCTTTATTTTTAATTATCTTAAGGAGTATATCATGCCATCTTTTGATACGGTCTCAGAACTTGACATGCATGAGGTTACAAATGCAATTGATCAAGCAAAACGTGAACTAGGTAACCGTTGGGACTTTAAAAATGTTGATGCAGATATCATTTCTGATAAAGAAATGGTTACTTTTTCTGCTGAGCAGGATTATCAGATAGAGCAACTGATTGAAATGCTGCAAATGGCGTTTGCAAAACGCGGTCTCGATGTTCGTTCATTGTCAGAGTCGACAGATAGTAAAGCTGGTAAGTTGGTGAAACGTTCTTTTCATATCAAACAAGGTATTGACCAAGATACTGCTAGAAAAATGGTCAAATTAATAAAAGAACAAAAAATGAAAGTCCAAGTGGCTATTCAAGGGGATAAAGTACGAGTGACAGCTAAAAAAAGAGATGACCTTCAGCAGGTGATGAGCTTTTTAAAAGAGTCTGATCTCGATATTCCGCTCCAATTCAACAATTTTAGGGATTGAGCTCTGAGCAACAGTAATCACAACAATAATTCTATTACTCGAGACGATACGACTTGGTTAGATGCTTGTCGGTTGTACTTTGATCGACGTTTATGGCGAATATTTGGTCTGGGAATGGCGAGTGGTTTTCCGTGGGTCATGATCGGGTCGGCTATGAGTGCTTGGCTGGCAGAGGAGGGTATTTCTCGAACTAACATTGGATTCTTTGGATTTATTTTTGTTGCATATTCGGTCAATTTTTTATGGTCTCCTTTTCTTGATCGATTAAAAATTCCGTTCGTGACTAATTTTTTAGGTCAGCGACGTTCTTGGATTGTGATAACGCAGTTGTGCGTCGCGGTTATGTGTTACGCGATCTCTTCGGTAGAACCCTCTCAGGACCTGAATTACGCCAAGATTATTGCATTTGGCCTGGCATTGGCGTCAGCCACACAAGATATCGCGATAGACGCATTTAGAATCGACTCATTGCCTGTTGATGAGTCTCGTCTAATGGCGGCAGGCTCTGCTATGGCCACTGCGGGTTGGTGGACAGGCTTCGCTGGGTTAGGCGCTATACCGTTACTATTGATCGACCTTAATGACTGGAATTGGTCAGACGTTTACCAAATGATGTCGTTAATGATGCTCGTACTTGTCATCGTACCGTTGTGGTCTCCTGAGCCGAAGACTGATCGTGAAAAAATTCACTCAGAGATGGGGCAGCGCTACTTAGCTTTTCAGCTAGGCAATGGAAATAGCGCTATATTGCAAGCTATACGGCAGATTCTGATCTGGTTGATGATTAGTTTTGTCGAGCCGATGACCGAATTTTTCAGGCGTAATGGTGTGCGTTTTGCCCTGTCGATTTTACTGTTTATTTTTATGTTTAAAATTGGCGAGGCATTTTTGGGCCGAATGTCAGTCGTTTTTTACAAAGAAGTCGGTTTTAGCAATACTGATATCGCCTTGTATTCGAAATTGATAAGTTGGTGGGTAACCATTATATTTTCGATGATTGGTAGCTTGGTTACTATTCGGTACGGCATTTTAAAAGGCTTATTCATTGGTGGGTTTGCGATGGGGGCCAGCAACCTGATGTTTGCCTTGTTGGCGATGGTAGGTCCAGATAAAGGTGTGCTTGTTGCAGCGGTGATTGTAGACGGCTTTACATCTGCGTGGTCGACTGTCGCTTTTGTCGCCTTCTTATCAATGATGTGCAACAGGGCGTTTACAGCGAGTCAGTATGCGCTAATGGCATCGTTGGGTACTTTGGGTAGAACCTTGTTGGCCTCTTATAGTGGGCTTCTGGTTGATGTTCTTGATGGTGGGTGGGAGATTTTCTTTACGTTGACGGCGGTGATGGTGTTACCAAGCTTGTTGTTGCTCTATAAAATACGCCATCGACTAAAGGCAATGGCGAAAGAGTTCTAGATCGTAGATTTGATCTATATGTAGCATTGCCTATTTTTGATAAGTGTTAAGAACTCATCTTCGGGTATGGGTTTACAGTAGTGGTAACCTTGCACCAAATCACAATCCATTTCTTGTAGAAGTGTTGCCATTTGATGATTCTCGACGCCCTCGGCGACAACTTGTATTCCAAGCGCATGGACCATCTCGATAATGCCTCTTACTAGGGTCCTGTCTTCTTGTGAAACGAGGATTTCATCAATGAAACTCTTGTCAATTTTTAGGATCTCAATGGGTAGTCTTCTTAGGTAACTTAGAGATGAGTGGCCTGTACCGAAATCGTCTATGGCGGTACGAATGCCCATGGTTTTAAGCTCGTTGAGTGTTTGGACGGCTAAGTCTACATCATCCATGATGGCGGTTTCTGTTACTTCTAACTCCAGCTTAGATGGGTCAGTCGAGTGACGCGCAAGTGATTTTGCTAGATCTTCCTGCAAGAGACCTCTGTGAAAATGTCGAGCTGAAATGTTGAGGGCGAGAATGAAGTCTTCATCTAAGTATGGCTGCCAGTTGTTCAGGTGAAAGCAGCACCGTTCAATTACCCATTGACTAATTGGGATAATTTGGCCGTTCTCTTCTGCGATGGGAATGAATTCTAAAGGACTTCGGTATTCACCGTTAGACTGCTTCCAGCGAATCAAGGCCTCGGCTCCCTCAATCGAACCAGTCTCTAGTGAAATTTTCGGTTGGAAGAAAAGTTCAAATTGTTGTTGCTCTAAAGCGACGTTTAATTGATTGCGTATTCTTAGTCTGTGAGCTGGCTGACTTGAGTGCTCTGGTTGGTATATAACAAAGGTATTTTTGCCCCTTTTTTTCGCTTGATACATCGCAATGTCTGCATTACTGATCAGCTTGTCCGAATCATTACCATGGTCAGGTGCAATAGCAATACCAATGCTAGCGCTCATATAAATATCATCATTGCCCAAATGGAATGGTAGGTGAAAGGAGTTGACGATCTTCTCGGCAAAATTTTGGGCGAATACATCATTTTCTTGTCGCTCCATGACAGCAATGAACTCATCACCGCCATGGCGAGAAAGTAGTGTGTCGTTGGGTAACTGTTGTTCAAGTCTGGATGTGATGGCTTTTAGCAGTGCATCGCCCACACCGTGGCCTAGGGAGTCATTGACGTCTTTGAATCCATCTAAATCAATAAATAATACCACGGTGTTATTTTTGTCTGATGTTGCATTCTCGAGGGCTTTGTCGAGGCGTGAAGATAGTAGGCGACGATTAGGCAGTCCTGTCAGTAAGTCATGATAGGAGCGATGTCTTGCTTCTTCTTCTTGCAACTTCAGTTCGCTGATATCGCGGAAGCTCCAAACTTGGCCAACTGTTACTGATCCTTGTTTTTGCGGGTTTGAATAGGCTTCAATTGTTCGGCCAAGACGTGTTTTGAATACACAGCCTGAGCGTTGGTCAGCATCAATTAGTGATCTTTTAAGTTGATTCGATAAATGATTTGGAGGTGATATCAGTGTTTTTATTTCAGTAATAAAATCGTCTAAGTGGATGATGTTTTTTTGAGTCATGTCTACTTGAAACATGTCACAGAAATTTGGGTTAAATAGCCTAACTGTGCCAGCAAGATCTATGACAAAGATGCTTTCATGACTGGACTCGAGGCTTGCATGAAGTAGAGAGTGAGACTCTTGCAGTGCTTGTTGGGTCTGTTGTAGTTCGCTGAGCTGTTGTTCAAGTTGGTTATTTCGAGCCATTAGTTCACTGGCGGTAAGCTCAATAGATCGTTCTAGCTGTTCTTTGTCTTTGTCTGATTGGTTGTAGGCATCGCTCACTGCGTCGATAAAGTCATCCATGTTATTATTTTTCTGCTTTGCTTTCGAAAGATGCTTTTTAATCTGTCGTTCGACTAGTCGGTGGTGCTTCATGGTTAATTTGTTCGCTTAAAAATTTTGAATTTATTAATAATAAATTATTGTTTGTTGGTGATGGTGCGTGCACAGAGTTCCTATTACTCCTGCACGAGTCTTTAAACGATATATTCCTAGCTCAAGAGTAAGCGTCAGGTCTAAAAACCTGTCACTAGTTCGCATCCGTTCTTTTTTTGAGTGGTGGGTAGATAGATCGACAAACATGAGTTGACCCTTTCTAATTAAATCGAATAAATTTAACAGCCTATTAAAATGGACATTTATAAATTTAGACTAATTTTTTGTGATCTGCTGTGATTTTACGCATTTTTTCGTAAGTAGATCGTTGTTGTGTAAAGTTTCAGGCCACAAATATTTCTTAAGTGAGATTCTATTGTTTTCGATATTGACCCCCTCGCTTCTTAGTCGTTGTAGTTGGAGAGTGTGCTTGTCGCTGTCGCAAGGGAAAGAGCTTTTACCTTGCCCGTTGATGACCCTGTGCCAAGGAATTGAGCTGCCGGGGGGGAGGCTCCTTAAAATAAATCCAACATAGCGTGCTTTTCCTGGTTGAGATGCGAATGTGGCGATAGTCCCGTATGTGCTGATCTTGCCAGAAGGGATCTCGGAGATAATCTGTAGAATCGCTTGTGCGGGTTCTGTATATAGTGTCTTGTGCTTGATTTTATTTTTTTCGCCTGCATGTAGGGTTAATGATTAGTAGAGTGTAGTGCTTTGCACTCCTTTAAGGTTGAGTGGAAAAATATGCGTTTTTTGTTCCTGTGTTTCTTAGTAGTCCCAATTGTTGAAATGTTGATATTGATTGAAGTTGGCTCTTCAATAGGCACCTTTTCAACTATTGGTTTAGTGTTGCTCACCGCTATGATAGGGGTGTCTCTTCTAAAGAAGCAAGGCTTAAGTACTTTCATGAAAGCAAATCAGAAAATGCAAGCAGGGCAAATGCCGGTTTCTGAAATGGGAGAAGGTTTAGTGCTAGCCGTTGCAGGTGCGCTTTTGTTGACGCCTGGGTTTGTAACAGATACGACCGGATTTCTGTTATTGACTCCAGGGTTTCGGTCGTCCATCGCCCGTTTTTGGATTAAAAGAATGATGCAAAGTAATCAGCAGGCCTCTTTTACCGCTAAAACTTATGATTCCAGTGCTTCCACGGGGAGCCAGAAAAGCGACGTGATTGAAGGAGAATTCAGGGAGATTGATGGCACGCATAGAGAAAAAGATGTGTAAATTGCTTGAAATCAAAAGCATCACCCCCATCTATACAGCCACTCGATAAATAAAATGGTTGAAGCGTAGGCTATCTAGCTGTTTTTAATATCAAATTAGTAGCGCTCTGCATCAAAGAGCGAATTTATTTCTCGGATTGAAAACCTATTAGGAGAATCTACCAGATGAACATCCGTCCATTACACGACCGTGTTGTAGTCCGTCGAAAAGAAGAAGAAACAACCAGTGCGGGTGGTATTGTATTGCCAGGCAGCGCGACTGAAAAACCATCTCAGGGCGAAATTCTCGCTGTTGGAACCGGAAAGGTTCTAGATAATGGAGATGTGCAGGCATTGGCCGTAAAAACTGGAGACACTGTTGTGTTTGGCCAGTACTCAGGAAACACAGTGAAGATTGATGGCGAAGAGTTATTGATTATGAGCGAAAGCGAGCTTTATGGCGTTATTGAAGGCTAGTTGCCTCGAATATACTCGTTTTAATTTATAACAACTGCATGTAGCAGAAAAATTTAGGTAGGAAGAAATTATGAGCGCTAAAGACGTAAAATTCGGTGATTCGGCTCGTCAAGGTATGTTGGCCGGTGTAAATATATTAGCAGATGCTGTGAAAGTTACTTTGGGCCCTAAAGGTCGTAACGTTGTGTTGGATAAATCTTTCGGTGCGCCAACCGTGACTAAAGATGGTGTTTCCGTTGCTAAAGAAATTGAGTTGGCTGACAAGTTCGAAAATATGGGCGCGCAAATGGTTAAAGAAGTTGCGTCTCAAACGAATGATGCGGCGGGCGATGGTACAACAACAGCAACTGTTCTGGCTCAAGCCATTGTTAATGAAGGTTTAAAGTCGGTTGCTGCTGGTATGAACCCAATGGATCTCAAACGGGGTATTGATAAGGGTGTACAGGTAGCAGTTGAGTCGATCAAAGGCCTTGCTCGCCCATGCGAAGATGGAAAGGCGATTGCTCAGGTAGGGACTATCTCTGCCAATAGTGACTCTTCGGTAGGGAATATTATTGCGGAAGCAATGGAAAAGGTAGGTAAAGAAGGTGTTATCACTGTTGAAGAAGGCAGTGGGTTTGATGACGAGTTGGACGTTGTTGAAGGGATGCAGTTTGATCGTGGTTACCTATCGCCATATTTCGTAAACAATCAAGATAATATGAGCGCAGAATTAGAGAGCCCATTCATCTTGTTGGTAGATAAGAAAATATCTAACATTCGTGAATTGCTACCCGTATTAGAAAGTGTGGCAAAAGCGAGTAAGCCATTGTTAATTATCGCAGAAGATATTGAAGGTGAAGCGTTGGCAACCTTGGTTGTGAATAATATGCGTGGCATCGTTAAAGTCGCAGCCGTTAAAGCTCCTGGGTTTGGAGATCGACGTAAAGAGATGCTTCAGGATATTGCTATCCTTACTGGCGGTACTGTGATCTCTGAAGAAGTTGGTCTTTCTTTGGAAGCGGCAACAGTAGATGTCTTGGGTACAGCCAAAAGCGTCAATATCAGCAAAGAGAATACAACGGTTATCGACGGTGCTGGGCAAGCGGCCGAGATTCAGGCTCGTGTGGCGCAGATTCGAAAGCAAATCGAAGATAGTAGTTCTGACTATGATCGCGAAAAGCTCCAGGAGCGGGTCGCCAAGCTTGCAGGTGGTGTAGCGGTTATAAAAGTAGGCGCTGGCTCTGAAGTTGAAATGAAAGAGAAGAAGGCGCGCGTGGAAGATGCTTTGCACTCAACACGAGCTGCAGTAGAAGAAGGTGTTGTTGCTGGTGGAGGTGTTTCACTGGTTCGAGCGCTTCAGTCAATTGAGGATCTTGAAGGTGATAACGAAGATCAGACGGTAGGTATTAATTTACTTCGTCGTGCAATGGAAGCTCCTCTGCGTCAAATCGTAGAAAATGCTGGTGAAGAAGGTTCAGTGGTTGTTGACAAAGTGAAGCAGGGTGAAGCAAGTTTTGGCTATAACGCTGCGACTGGTGTTTACGGCGATATGCTAGAGATGGGGATTTTGGATCCTGCGAAAGTAACGCGTTCTGCATTGCAGTCGGCCGGATCTATTGCTGGTTTGATGATTACTACAGAGTGTATGGTTACAGATGTTGTTGAAGATGCAGCTCCCGCGATGCCTGATATGGGTGGAATGGGCGGTATGGGCGGTATGGGCGGTATGATGTAGCCCTTAGTTAGTCTTTAAAAAACCCGGTATTGTTACCGGGTTTTTTTTTGCAAGAGTTATCAATAAAGTATCATCTTTGCGGTCTAGTGCTAGAAATTGAAATATGTTCTGGTTTCGGGATGAAAATCAGTTAATAAAAGTAGATTTAATGGCTCAAATAGTCTGTAATTGGGCGGTTTACCGAGACGCTAACGTGCTAATAATAAAACGATTGAAATTGGATTCGAGTTGGTGATAAAGAAAATACTGATTTACACCTTGATGTTTGTTTTGAGTTTGCTGTTTTTTTTGGTTGCTACGTTGCCCGCTAATTTTGTTTGGGAGCAGCTATTCAAACAAGAGGTTAAGAATAATATCGCAGGACTGAATGTCGAATCTATTGACGGCTCGGTGTGGCAAGGCGAGGCATTGATCGCCTACAGAGGAATATCTGCGGTGTACGGTTGGGATGTGTCTTTCGCTGGCCTGTTAACGATGAGTTTACCAGTTTCTTTGACTTTGCGCAGTCAGGCCGGAAGCGTCAATGTTGAAGCAGACTTCGGCCTAAGTGAGACGGTTTTAGCTGTTGAGAATACGGAGCTGGATTTATCCTATTTAACACCTTTGGTAAAAAGGTGGAGGGTATCGCTAGACGGTGATTTGGTGGTTAATAGTTTAATATTGGTTGTTGAGGATATGAAACTTGTTTCTTTAGCGGGCGGTGGTTCATGGTCAGGGGGCGATATTTCTTACCCAGTTGCGAGGCAGTCTCATAATCGAAATATGCCAGTGTTTAACGCGGTGGCCACCACAAACGATGAAGGTTTGGCGCAAATCGGGATTAGAGATGCTAATGCCGGTTTTGATGTAATTTATCTCAGCCTCGATGCGAATGGTGAGGCAATGGCAAAAGTGACTAGGCGGCTTTTGGATATAGCGGATGAAGATTGGCCAAAGAATTCGCAAGAAACAGACACCGTTTTTAAGGTCAAAAAAGTCATTTACTAAGTAGGGATGTAGGCAGTTGTTGAAAGTAAGCGCAAAAATGATATCAAGGCTGCAAGTGGTGATGCTTGCAGCGTTGTTGGTGTATGTATCATTTTTGTCTTCACAAGGAATTTGGTTTTTTCTTTCGCCGCAGAATGTAGGTGCGGTGACACTACCGTCAATAAGTCATGTTACCGAAACAAAAACGCGAAACCGGGCGTCGAGTTTATCTGGGTTTCATTTGTTTGGAGTGTCGGGACAGGTTGTTTCAGAAAAGAAGGTTGAGACGAAATCTGCACCTAAGACAAGGTTACGGCTAATATTAAAAGGTGTTTTTACTTCAGAGCATGGCGGCAAGTCAGGTGCTATAGTGGAAGAGATTGGGAAAAAGTCGGATTACTATAGTTTGGGAGATAACCTTCCCGGAAACGCCGTGTTGGCGGAAGTGTACAGTGATAGAATTTTATTGAGGCGAAATGGAAAGTTAGAAACGCTATTTTTCGATGATGGAAAGAAAACGAGCGGAAGTCAGATTGCTAAAGTTCCTGGGCTCACTAAAAAGAAAAAAAAGCCTAGCAGAAGTAAGGGTGTCAACTCCCCCGAAGAGTTTATGAGTGAAGCGGCTAAGCGATTAGCTGACAACCCAGACAAAGCACTATCTTCAGTGGGCTTAAGTGCGACAGAAGGCGGTTATGTATACCAGGGCGGAAATCCAATGCTGTCTGGTATGAACTTAAAAAAGGGTGATGTGATACGTTCGGTAAATGGCCACCCTTTGGGTGATGTTAAGAAAGATAAGAGTTTGATGAAGAGTTTCTATGAGCAAGGGACTTTAGAAGTGGAGATCATGCGTGATGGTGCCAGCTTCTATGTTAACTACCCTTTGAGATAAAAAAATGTCGACAGAGCGTCGCGTACAAATGCATAGGCAAAAAGTGAATAATATGAAGTATGTATTTCGATTACAGCCATTGAAGTGTTTTAAAGCAATGGTTTATCTGAGTTTGGCTATCTCTTTGTTTGCTCATTCTGAAGAGCAAACCTGGAAGGTAAATCTAAAAGATGCAGATGTGAGAGCGTTCGTTTCTCAGGTAGCGGATATTACTGGTTATAGCTTTGTTATTGATCCTCGCGTTAAAGGTAAGGTGACTGTCGTATCAAATGCGTCTATGAACCAAGAGTCTGTGTACGAAATGTTTTTGGCGGTACTGGGTGTTCATGGCTTTGCTGCTATTCCAGGCAAAGATGTGATTAAAATTGTTCGCCAAAATGACGCCAAGCAAAGCGCGCAAAACGACAAGTTTATGAAGAAAGTGCCATCTGAGCAGATTGTTACGCGTGTAATTCAGGTCAACAATGCGAGAGCGTTAGAGCTAGTTCCGATACTTAGGCCTATGGTCGCAAAGTATGGGCATTTGGCGGGAGTTGCTGCTGCAAATGCTTTAATTATTAGTGATCACCTGGCAAATATTCGGCGTATTAGCAAAATTATAGATGAGCTCGATAGTCCTTCAAAGTATGAGTTGGAAGTTGTTCAGCTCGAAGAGGCTTGGGTGGGTGATATGGTCAAGCTATTAGAAGAGTTAGCGCCGGGAGAGTTAAGTAAAGGGAAGGGCAAAGCCGCTGCCAATAAATTCAGTGTTGTTGCGGATCAAAGAAGTAATCGTTTGATACTTCGTGGTGATGAGCCGTTTAGAGAAAAAATGCGAGAATTGATATCTAAACTTGATCAGCCATCTTCTACGGGTGGAAAAACTAAGGTGGTGCGTCTGAAGCATGCGGATGCTGAGGATCTGGCTGAAATGCTCAAGGGTTTGATGGGGGATATTAGTAGCGAGGAAAGCAAAGGTAAGGGTAAGGGAAAAACTTCAGAAGCAAGTGTGTACGCTGATGAGAGTTTAAATGCCTTGGTTTTGAGGGCTGAGCCTTCAGTGATACAGGAGTTGGAAGGCGTTATAGAACAATTGGATGTTAGGCGAGCTCAAGTATTGATTGAGGCAGCGATTGTTGAAATATCAGATGACAATACCAGTAATTTAGGTATCCAATGGGCTATGTTTGATAAGGGTGCTGCTGTTCCGGGAGTGTTAACTAATTTTAAAGACGCTGGTGTAACCGCGGCTAGTGTACTTGGGGCTCTGGCTTCGGGTGACGCGGCTGCGACGCCTTCGCCTGCGGATGGCATTACGGCAGCTGTTGGTAAGGCGAGTGACAGTGGGGTGAGTTGGGGTGCATTGATACAGGCGTTAGAGGGGGATGCTAGTACAAATGTTTTGTCGACACCAAAAGTAATCACTATGGATAACCAGGAGTCTTCTATTATAGTTGGTGAGAATGTGCCAATTATTACTGGTCAATCGACATCGTCTGGTGCGGGAACCACTGACCCATTTACCACTATTGAGCGACAGGATGTGGGGGTGAAGCTTATTGTCACGCCAAGCATTAGTGATGGTGATTTGGTTAGATTGGAAATAGAGCAAGAAATTTCAGGTGTAAAGAAAGATTCAGCTCCAGGTGCTGATATAACAACAACTAAGCGACAAATCAAAACGAATGTTTTGGCCGATAATGGAGAAACCATTGTACTTGGTGGTTTGATTAGAGATGACGTAACGACAAGTGAGAGTAAGGTGCCCCTTTTGGGCGATATCCCGTGGTTAGGGCGCTTGTTCAGAAGTGAAAGTTCGGTCGTTAATAAACAAAATTTGGTTGTATTTTTGAGGCCAACGATTTTACGTGATAAGGCTGCAAATAGGGCGGTGACGACAGAGCAATTCGATGAGCTGTGGGATTTGAATTTGTCTATAAAAGTTGGAAATGGCGAGGACCCGGAGGAGGTAGGTAATTTGGAAAAACCTGGTGTTGAAAGTATCTATAAGGGTATGAGAATAAAATAGCCATCTTTTGAGTAAGGTCGTGTTTCTACGTCAGTATTTCGGTCTATGGTTATGGTAGGTTGAGGTTATTGCAAAGATTAATTGTGTCGCTTGATGGTTTTTCTATGACTCGTTTTCTTAGGTAAGTGCACGTCTATTTTTTTGATCTCTCCCGGTTTGATGTCGTCAATTTTCCAAGCCCCTACGCTGTAACGAATGAGTCTCAGTGTGGGGTGTCCAACAGCAGCGGTCATTCTTCTTACTTGTCTGTTTTTGCCCTCTGAAATGGAGATCTCTACCCATGATGTACAATCATTCTCTCTATGCCTGATTGGTGGTGATCGTTTCCAGATTGAGGGTGGAGTAATTTTCTTCGCTTTGGAGGGCTTGGTAAGACCGTCTTTTAGTTCTACCCCAGCTTGAAGTTGTTCTAATGCGCTGGTTGAGATTGCCCCTTCAACCTGTACCCAATATGTTTTTTCTAATTTGTGTTTTGGGTCAGCTATTCTAGCTTGAAGAGCTCCATCTCCAGTAAGTACTAATAGTCCTTCTGAGTCGAAGTCTAGCCGGCCAGCCGGGTATATTTTCGGGGTATTAATAAAATCTGCGAGAGTAGATCGTTCTTGTGTGTCGGTGAACTGTGATAATACTTGGAAAGGTTTGTTGAATAGATAAATTGTTGGCATATTTTGTATAAATTTATGTATTTACTTTCGAGCAGGACGGCGCCGCACTTGTCTCAATGCTGAAACGATGTCGCTTATCTATACTAGCACATAGTGTTGCCAGTAAGGTCTACGCAGATGCGGTCTTTTCGGTGGACTGAAAATTTTGATGAGCAGGTTCTTCAGAGTATGCTTCCGTTGTTTGTTCGGCATCTTGAAGGCTGGGTTCTTCGACTGAGATGAACTCATCATGGTCAACCGTGTGAGGTGCTGACTGTTCCACGGCCGTAATGCTCACAGCATGAAACCCTTTGTCACCAGGTTGTTTCTCAAAATGGACAGCTTGGCCTGCTTTTAGCGTTTTATAGCCTTCCATTTTAATAGACGAAAAATGAGCGAAAAGATCTTCAGAATCACCATCTTCAATGATGAAACCGTAACCCTTAGCGTTATTAAACCACTTTACAGTACCTTGAGGCATATCGACTCCCGTGTCTTGTGTATTTGAATACGCTAATTTAGTCTCTCCAGAAGGTTTTTTCTGAATCTAAATTAAGAAATACCAAATACCTGAAATTTTATTTTTATTGGTCCATAGTGCGTTCCGCACTAACCTGCTAAATGTCGAATATTTTTACACTTTAGTCAAGGCTTTTGAGTAAAACTTGTCGTCAGAACTGTCAAATGTTCTTTTAAGAGCCGAAAAGGTAAATGTAAGGACTAAGAGTTCGATATTCTTGCAGCCAATCCCCCAACGTATATCGGTGTTTGAAGCCCCTATATTTCGTGTTTGATCGCCGAAAGGTCGAGATATTCATTCGTTGTTGTATCTGCCAAATGCTATCAATTATGTGATACTAGTGGGCAATAATTATTATCTGGTCGAAATTTATCGATTGGGTGTTGGAATTACTGTCTCTACCCCCAAATATAAAGAAATGTAAAAAAACGTATCGGACTATGAGTAAAACACAAGATTGTCTACTAGTATTAAACCAAGGAGAAGAAAGTGACCCTGATCACGATGATGGTCTACTTGTTGCTCCGGTTAAACCGGCACTAAAACGTCCTGCTTTGTATCAGGTTGTCATGATGAACGACGACTATACACCGATGGATTTTGTAATTGAGGTGCTATTAAAATTTTTTGCTATGAATGAAGAAAAGGCGACCCAAATAATGTTAGCAGTACATACTCAGGGCCATGCGGTTTGTGGTGTGTTTACGCGAGACATTGCTGACACAAAAGTGGCACTGGTGAACCAATATTCGGCTGAATGTGATCATCCTTTGTTGTGCGAGATTAGGAAGGTTTAATGTCGCGGATGAAAATTCTTAGTTTGAGTAAATATACTTCTGGGGTGTGAGATGTTAAGTAAAGACCTGGAACTGACGTTAAACGATGCGTTTAAAAATGCACGTGAAAAACGTCACGAATTTATGACTGTAGAGCATTTATTACTTGCTCTACTTGATAACGATGCGGCCCTTCAAGTTTTGGGGGCATGCGGCACGGAGTTATCCGACCTAAGGGATGAGTTGACGGAGTTTGTAGATTCAACTACACCGTTAATCCCATCTGCGGATGATGAAAGGGAGACTCAGCCTACACTCGGGTTTCAGCGCGTCTTGCAGCGAGCGGTATTCCATGTGCAGTCTTCTGGTAAGAAGGAGGTAACAGGTGCCAATGTCTTGGTTGCTATTTTTAGTGAGCAGGAAAGCCAAGCTGTCTATGTGTTAAAGAAACAGAATATAGCAAGAATCGATGTTGTTAACTACATTTCTCACGGGATATCTAAGGTCCCTGGTCATGCTGATAATGAGCAAGAGAACGATTCAGATCATACGTCTGAGGAGGGGTTTGATGAGGGGCAGCAAAGCAACCCTCTCGAAAGCTATGCTTCAAATTTGAATGAACAAGCGACGCTGGGTCGAATTGATCCTTTGATTGGACGAGAAAAAGAAGTCGATCGAGTTGTTCAAATCCTTGCTCGTAGACGTAAAAATAATCCTCTGCTTGTAGGTGAAGCTGGTGTTGGTAAAACAGCAATTGCGGAAGGTTTAGCTAAGAAAATTGTAGAAGGGAATGTTCCTGAGATTATTTCGGATGCAGAAGTTTACTCACTAGATTTGGGGGCTCTGTTGGCAGGTACAAAATACCGAGGCGATTTTGAGAAAAGATTCAAAGCATTGCTAGCAGAATTGAAGAAGCGCGAGCATGCAATTTTGTTTATCGACGAAGTTCATACCATTATCGGTGCAGGTTCAGCTTCTGGCGGCGTGATGGACGCGTCTAACCTGCTGAAGCCTTTATTGAGCTCAGGTGAAATTCGTTGCATTGGCTCTACCACCTTTACGGAGTTTAGAGGCATCTTCGAGAAGGATAGTGCTCTGGCTAGACGTTTTCAGAAGATCGATGTAAACGAGCCAAGTGTTGAAGATACGATTAAAATTTTGAGAGGATTAAAGACACAGTTTGAGTCTCACCATGAGCTGAAGTACACAGATGAAGCTCTTCGGTCGGCTGCTGAGCTTGCTGATCGATATATCACCGATCGGCATATGCCAGACAAAGCGATTGACGTCATTGATGAGGCGGGCGCAAGTCAGCGGCTTCACGGTGGAGACAATCGTTTAGACGTGCTCGGTGTGAATGAAATTGAAGAAGTTGTGGCTAAAATTGCACGAATTCCTCCAAGAAGTGTTTCTACTTCTGATAAGGATATGCTTAAGAATATTGATCGTGACCTGAAGATGCTTGTCTTTGGGCAGGATAAAGCAATTGAGTCTTTATCTACCGCAATAAAGCTGTCACGGGCAGGGTTGAAGTCTGCTGAAAAGCCTGACGGTGCGTTTTTGTTCTCAGGACCAACGGGTGTGGGTAAAACTGAAGTGACAAAACAGTTGGCAGCCGTATTGGGTATCGAGCTTGTACGATTTGATATGTCTGAATATATGGAGCGTCACACAGTTAGTCGCTTGATTGGTGCTCCTCCAGGTTATGTTGGCTATGATCAGGGTGGTTTACTGACCGAAGCGGTTAACAAAAATCCTCACTGTGTTTTGCTGCTGGATGAGATTGAAAAAGCTCACCCTGAAGTGTTCAATTTATTACTCCAGGTAATGGATCATGGCACACTGACCGACAACAATGGGCGCAAGGCTGATTTTAGGCATGTTGTGCTGGTGATGACAACAAATGCAGGTGCAGAAGTCATCAGTCGACGGTCTATTGGTTTTAGTGAGCAGGATCATTCGAGTGACGGAATGGAGGCGTTGACCAAAGTGTTTACACCTGAGTTTAGAAATCGCTTAGATGGAATTATTCCTTTCGCTTCATTATCGAGAGAAGTTGTCTGCCATGTTGTTGATAAATTCTTAATGGAGCTTCAAGTTCAACTTGATAGTAAGGCTGTTACCTTACATGTCGATGATGAGGTTAAAGTTTATCTGGCTGAGAAAGGGTATGACGTCAAAATGGGCGCGAGACCTATGGCGAGATTAATCCAGGAAGACGTCAAAAAGCCACTAGCAGAAGAAATTCTATTTGGAAGTCTAGCGGCAGGTGGCGATGTTCACTTAAGTATGAGAGATGGTGAGATTGCTTTCGATTTCGAAGAGCTTCCTGCGTAGGTTTATTATAACAGTGTGATAGAAACAAAAAAGAGGCTAATAAGCCTCTTTTTTTTGACCAGAATGTTATCTGGCTCTGTACGTGATTCGGCCTTTTGATAAATCGTAAGGCGTCATCTCTACCTTGACTTTGTCACCGGTCAAGATTCGAATATAATTTTTTCTCATCTTACCTGAGATATGTGCGGTGACAACGTGACCGTTTTCAAGTTCAACTCTGAACATGGTATTTGGCAAGGTATCGATAATTGTACCTTCCAATTCAATGACATCTTCTTTCGCCATTAAAGCGTAACCTCATAATTGTGAGCGGTAATCGTATGACAAATTGAAAACTTGCCCACGAGAAAAGTGCGACATTCTGCCTGAATCTGAAGCATTACGCAAAATGTTTATTTATTGAGCAGGATTTGTTTGTTGTTGTGCTAAATCGAAAAGGTGGTTTTCGGTCATCCATTGATCATTTATCCGGGCCTCGAAAGGGTGGAATTGATTTTTGTACGACATTTTTTGACAGTCTTTAATAAAATACCCCAAGTAAAGGTATGGAAGGTTTCTTCTTTGGGCTTCGTGTATTTGCCATAGTATGGCGTACGTTCCTAGGCTCAAGCTGGCAAAGTCCGGATCAAAAAAGGTATAAATCGCAGACAAACCATCCTCTAACAAGTCGCAAACCGATACGGCGCAAACTTGGTCATCACAGGTAAACTCAATAAAATGAGTGCAATGTAGCCCGTCTACTAAAAATGATCGGTATTGTTCACGGCTTGGAGGGTACATGTCACCGTCGGAATGCCTGTCCTGAATATACTTTTCATATAATAAATAATGGTCTTCATGGAAGTCTGCTTGAATCAAGTTTCCTTCAATGTGGCTATTTTTTTTTTGAACTCTTTTTTGGTTTCTACTCGCTTTAAATTTAGAAACAGGAACTCGAATGGGAGTGCATGCGCGGCATTGCATGCAATGAGGGCGGTAGTAGTGATGGCCGCTACGCCGAAACCCTAGCTGAGATAGCTCTGTGTAGAGCTCTGTTGTCATGATGACTTTTGGGTCAGCAAATAGCGTTGTGGCCTGTGTATTCGGAAGATAGCTGCATTCGTGTTCTGGGGTTGCGTAAAAATTGAGTTCGAGTAGCTTGGTCATAGCGTCTTAGAATCTGTGTCAAATTGCCATAAATGCGTATTTGGTTGTTGGCTCACGCCAGGCTTAAGTATAGATAAGAAATGCTCTCTATCTACCGTACTTGCGCCTAAAGATATCAAATGAGGGTTTTCGACTTGGCAATCAACAAGTGTGTAGCCCCATTTGTGTAATTGTTCGCACAGTGATGTGAAGGCAATCTTCGAACTGTTGGGTTTACGTGAGAACATAGACTCCCCAAAAAAACACTTACCTATCGCTAGTCCATATAAGCCCCCGATTAGCTGGTTATTTTCCCAAACCTCAACAGAGTGAGCGTGACCCAACTTGTACAAATTGATGTATGCGCTTTCCATTTCTTCTGTAATCCACGTCCCGTCATCTGATTCTGTGCGAGCACAGTAATGAATTACATCTTCAAAGCAGGTATCAAAAGTTAAAATTGGATTTGTTTTGCGAATGTGCTTCTTTAGGCTTTTGGATGAATGTGCATCTTGAGGTAGTATGATGCAGCGTGGATTAGGGCTCCACCATAAGATAGGTTGATCATCTGAATACCAAGGGAATATTCCTTGTTCATAAGCGGAGATGATCCTACTTGGTGATAAATCTCCACCAGCTGCAAGCAAGCCATTTGGCTCAGTCAGAGCAAGAGATATGGGAGGGAAATTATAAGATTGATCAAGCCAGGGTAATTGCGACATGATTTCAGTTGTAGTTGGTTAAAATTTTAAGGTATGACAGCCTGGGCCACCATACCCTCAATGGTTACTGATCGTCTAGAAATTTCTCGGCATCTAGGGCCGCCATGCAGCCGAAGCCTGCTGATGTGATGGCTTGTCTGTATATCTGGTCTGTGACATCCCCTGCAGCGAATACGCCTGGAATGCTTGTTCCTGTTACGCCGCCGTTTAGTCCAGACTTAATGGTGATATACCCATTGTCCATATCTAGCTGATCGCTAAATAACTCCGTATTTGGTCTGTGCCCAATAGCGATAAATACGCCTGAAAGTTCTATTTCTTTTTCGGAGTCAGTCTCTGTCGACTTAATTCTAACGCCTGTGACACCGGCGTCATCACCAAGAACTTCTTCTAAGGTGTGGTTCCACTCAAGGGTGATATTGCCATTCTTGGCTTTCTCCATAAGTTTGTCTTGAAGAATTTTCTCAGACCTAAGGCTATCTCTTCTGTGTATTAGAATCACTTCTTTAGCGATATTCGATAAGTAAAGCGCTTCTTCGACAGCTGTATTGCCGCCGCCCACAACGCAAACAGTTTGATTCTTGTAGAAAAAGCCATCACATGTGGCGCATGCGCTTACGCCGCGTCCTGCAAACTTTTCTTCTGAGTCAAGGCCCAGATACATGGCAGATGCGCCGGTCGCGATGATGAGCGCGTCGCAGGTATATTCTGCAGAATCACCCGTCAAACGAAATGGCTTTTGACTTAGGTCTGCATGGTTGATGTGATCAAAAATAACTTCAGTGTCGAATCTCTCGGCATGTGCCTGCATTCTCTGCATTAATTCTGGTCCCTGTACGCCATCTGCGTCGCCAGGCCAGTTGTCAACGTCTGTTGTTTGAGTCAATTGCCCACCAGCTTGTATGCCAGTAATAATAACAGGCTCTAAATTTGCCCGTGCGCCATAAACGGCAGCTGTATAGCCTGCTGGGCCAGACCCCAGTATCAGCAGCTTTGAGTGTTTTGTTTCGCTCATAATATTACCCATTGGAAGTTCAATAATTTAAGAATTGATTAGAATATTTTACTTACTAAATGGGGGTGCTTCAGAATATATCAACTGAAGATAATATGTTTTGGCTGAGAGGGTCGTCTGTTTTGTTTTTTCCATTGCTAATCCTGTGTTCAGCAACACTAGGGAAAACAGCCTGTATGTCATCAGGTAATACATGATCTCTACCTTCGACGAGCGCCCAAGATCTTGCGGCGTGTAGCAATGATATCGCAGCTCTGGGAGACAGACCGTGATGAAGCTGAGAGTGACTTCTGCTGTAATCGACTAGGCTGTAAACATAGTCAATTAGGCTGTCTGCACATTTAACCTTGAATACGAGAGATTGGGCCATTGCTAATGTATCTGGTTGAAAGCTTGCCTGCATATTGTCAATTATATCTCTTCGGTTGGCTCCCTTAAGTAATTGTTTCTCAGCGTCTGCATCGGGGTAACCCAGACTAATTTTCATCATAAATCTATCTAATTGAGATTCAGGTAGCGGAAAGGTTCCTGCTTGTTCATTCGGGTTTTGAGTGGCGATAACGAAAAAAGGTGAGGGTAGTTGTCGAGTGCTGCCTTCATGCGTAACTTGCCTTTCTTCCATCGCCTCAAGTAGTGCGCTCTGGGTTTTAGGTGTCGCTCTATTGATCTCATCCGCTAACACGACATTTGAGAATATGGGGCCGGGGTGAAACTTGAAGGTGCCTTCGTTTCTGTCAAAAATATTGATGCCCAATATGTCGCTAGGAAGCATGTCACTGGTGAACTGTATTCGTTGATAGTCCAAACCCATGCATTTTGATAGTGCGTGAGATAGGGTGGTTTTGCCCATTCCGGGAATATCTTCTATTAACAAATGCCCTTTTGCTAATAGGCAGGTCAGCGCTAATTTAGTTTCACGCTCTTTACCCAAAATAACGTGATTTAATTGTCCTAAGCAAGCATCGATTGCTTTGATCTTTGTCATTAATGATTCGGTCCTGTGGCTAAGTTAGAGCTTTTTCTGGCTTTGAATTCTCATAATATGTCTCGCAATTAACTGCTGATATGCTTCCGAGATACTAGAGAATTCGATATGCAGTTCATAGGGCGCTGTGTCGCCAGTGCAGGATAGAATACTACCTTCTAATAGTAGTCCGCTGTAATTGGGTAGTAATATTAACTTTAGGGCTACTCGGTCGGACTCTTGATAAGGTGTATCGGAGTGAAAGGATATCCCTCCTTCACTCAAATTAACTTCAAGAATACTGTCTTGTGGCAGAATTTGATTGTTGAGTGCTAATACTCGGGATAAAGAATCAAGTTTTTTATTCATGACCTTAAGAAATTGGCCTAAATTCTTGTCTTTATCGGTGACCGCTCTTAATAAATGTTTAGACTCTACATCGAGCAATTGAAATTCGGATATCAGTCCAAACTCCGGGCTCAGCTCAAAAAATTCAGCGGCTGTCCTGTTTTCAGGCAAGGGTGAAATTTCAACAGACGCTCTGTCTTCAATCCTAAAAAACTGTCGTCGGTTTGCTAGCTCATTGATTGTTCTAATTTTGTTAGTCATATTGTTATCGATGCTATGTACACACCCTAATTAAAGCAAAAAAAACGCCGCCGCGCAGAATAGATTCACTTATTCTTTTATTGTTTGGAGCATAGTGCTGTGGTTTAATCCGCCGATGATAAACTTCTACCCAGCACTTATTGGTCTTCGCTATACCTCTGCGAAGAGACGCAATCACTTCATTTCGTTTATATCTCTCACATCCATGATTGGGCTAGTGATCGGTGTCGCGCTCTTAATTACTGTATTGTCGGTGATGAATGGCTTTGACCGTGAGCTACGACAGAGAATTTTGGGAATGGTTCCACATGCAGTGATCAAACCCTATGCGATTATGACCGATTGGAAAAAATTAGATGATCAGGTTCTTAGGCAGCCAAAAGTAGTCGCAGCTGCGCCCTTTATCAATGCGCAAGGAATGGTTACCAAGAATGGGGCAGTTAACGGCGTTCAGTTAAACGGAATTCTTCCAGAAGAAGAGTTGGAAGTATCAATCATCGCACGGCATATGATTCAGGGCGAACTAACTGATCTTAAATCAGGGGCGTTTGGGATTATTATTGGCGAAATCTTGTCGCGCCAAATGAGGATAGGCATAGGCGATAAAGTGACAGTTGTTCTTCCCGAGGCATCATTGACGCCTGCAGGCGTATTTCCTCGTTTGAAGCGGTTTACCGTTAAAGGAATTTTTAGAGTGGGTGCAGATTTGGACGCCACGTTGACGATGATTCATATGGATGACGCAGCAAAAATTCTCAGGATGAATGGAACCGTTCACGGTCTTCGCTTGAAGATGCAAAACTTATTCGATGCGCCCTATGTTGCTCAAAAGATAGCAACGGAACTTGATGACGGATTCTACAGTATTGATTGGACAAGAACTCATGGGAATTTATTTCAGGCTATTCGCATGGAAAAAACAATGATTGGCCTACTGTTGATGGTGATAGTGGCGGTAGCGGCCTTTAATATTATTTCTACACTAGTAATGGTTGTAACGGACAAAAAGGCAGATATCGCTATTTTACGTACGATGGGGGCATCGCCTAGAGCCATTATGACAATATTTATCGTACAAGGCGCATATATTGGCGTTGTAGGCACGTTGATCGGAACAGCAATTGGGGTGGCGTTATCTCTAAATGTTAGTGAAATTATTCAGGGGCTCGAAGCACTATTCAAGACGCAGTTCCTAAACCCAGATGTATATTTTATCAGTGATTTGCCGTCTCAGCTCGTATACAAAGACGTGGCTATTGTGACCGGTTCAGCCTTGGTCATGAGCTTGTTGGCGACACTTTATCCAGCTTGGAGAGCATCCAAAGTTGAACCGGCTGAGGCATTGAGATATGAATAGCCCCGAAACCGATTTTGTAATCGAAGCCAGCGGCATAGGTAAAACCTATGACGAAGCAGAGATTCCGGTCAATATTTTCGAAAATTTAGATTTTCAGCTCTGCAGAGGTGAGTCTATTAGTGTGCTTGGCAGTTCAGGTTCTGGGAAAACAACGTTGCTGAATATATTGGGAGGCTTGGATAAAGCGTCTGTTGGGCAGGTAACATTGTGCGGAGTAGATTTACAATCGTGCTCAGATAAAGCGCTAACCCGTTTGCGTAATCAAAATTTAGGTTTTGTGTATCAATTTCACCATTTGCTAGCTGAGTTTACCGCAGTTGAGAATATAGCGATGCCCTTGTATATAAGTGGTATCTCGAGAAAAAAAGCCGACAAGAAAGCAGAAATCTTGTTAGATAAGGTGGGTCTTTCGTCGCGAGGAAACCATAAGCCGTCAGAGTTATCTGGTGGGGAGCGCCAACGAGTCGCTATTGCCAGGGCCTTAGTAAATGATCCAAAGTGTGTGTTAATGGACGAGCCGACGGGTAATTTGGATGAAACGACGGCAAAGTCAATTCAAGAAATAATGCTCGAGTTGCAGACACAAATGGGTACAAGCTTTGTTGTCGTGACGCACGATAAACAATTAGCGTATAAGATGGATCGAATTTTTGTGATGGAAGAAGGAATTCTTCGGCCAGCAGTGACAGAGTAAGCCGTTAATTCTTAGTGTTATTGCGCCGGTTAACTCTGCTTTTCCATTTCTTAACGATACTTCTTTTCCATAAAATATTGATGGCGAAATACCCGGCAATACTTGCGATAATACCTGCTACCAGGGCGCCGAAATACATGGGTATTGCAATTTCGTATAGTTTATCTGACAACCATGCCAACGAAAGTTCGTATTCAAATGGTGAGGCGGGAATATCAAGAATCCAGGCGCCAAGAAGGTATTGAGCATAGAATATTGGTGGCATAGTCAGAGGGTTGCTTATCCATACTAACGCTAACGACAAAGGTAAGTTACCCTTGAACTTTAGTGCTGAAAACGCCGCGGCGACCATTTGAAAGGGCATAGGCATTGCGGCCCAGAATAGCCCAATAGCGAATGCTTTAGACACCGAACGACGATTCAAATGCCACAAGTCTGGTTGATGAATTAAGGGGCCCAAAAATTTGAGGGACTTATTGTTCTTAATAGACTCAGGGTCGGGCAAGTGTTTCTTAATAAAATCTTTAGGCATACTAGCAATAGATCTATTGTGTAAAAATTACTGACTCAAGGACGAGTTCATGTATATTTGGATGGCCGCGTTCTCCGTCGGCGCTATCTTACTCTATTGCAAGGGAACTTTGTTACCTTGGTCTGCGTATTTTTTGTTCATTCCTGCTTTTATTGTGTTTCTCAAACCGCGTTACTTCGTCATCGCAGCGTGTTTGGGGCTCGGATATTACTCCGCATACTATTCGGCGCTTACCCATCAGGAGTCTATTCTCCCAAAGCAATTTGAGACAAAAAAGCTCACGGTGGTTGTTTATCTGTGCTCAATACCCCGCAAGACCGATCAATACTCCAATGCAGAGTTTTGTGTTATCGATATATTCAACGAAGAAGGGTCATTTTCGTCTGAACATAATCGTAAAATAAAACTTAGTTGGCCGAGTAAGATTACGCCCGATTTCTCGGAATTTCCAATGACATTTACGACAGCGTTGAAGAGACCTCATGGGACGCTTAATCCAATCGGAATGTCATATGAAAAGTACCTATTCTACAGACATGTGTCTGCTACAGGCACCATACTTGAAGTTCGGTTAAGCCAGAACGAACTACCATCAATAAAGACTTCGAAAGAAAGAACGGCTCTAAAGATGAGCTTGATTCAGCGTGTTTATGCCGACTTTATATTGTTGAGATTAAAAACTTCGAACTTCCTAAACGACCACCTATCAGGGCTCGATCACGCAGGAATATTGAGAGCCTTGCTTGTCGGAGAACGCTCAGATATTGCCAAGAAAGACAGCGACATACTTAAAAATACGGGTACTCAACACTTGATGGCGATTTCAGGATTACATGTGGGCGTGATTATGTTGGTCTTATATAAAGCCTTTCCTAGAAGGCGATGGGCGTTGATAGTGATTTCGCTAGTTTTAGCTTTCTACGTGTCGTTGGTCGGTTTTAGTTCGTCGGCACAACGCGCATATGTGATGGGCGTTATTGGAATGTCTTATATGTCCGGTGCGTTTCCTGCTAGTAAATGGCGTCCTTATTGTCTCGCGCTGTTTATTGTTTTGTTGCTGGACCCTCTGGCAACATTAAGTTTAGGGTTTTGGCTTTCTTTCTTCTGTGTCGCCGTCTTATTAATTGTGAGCGATTTTATGCCACTGCGGCGACCTATTTGGTGGTTTGCTTCAATTCAAGTTGTCATGATGCTGTCGATGATTCCTATCAATGCTTATATTGGTGCGCCTTATGGTTTATCGGCTCTGTTCGCCAATGCCATTGCTATTCCATTGGTCTCAATCGTCGTCTTGCCGGGTGCATTGTTCAGCTTTGTGCTGTCCTTTGTTTGCTCAGAACTAGGCGTCTGGGGTTTTTGGGTATTAAATGAAACTATTCACCTTTTGATGACATATCTTTCAAGCTTGAATGGCGTTTTCGGTGGCTTGCGAATATCTGGAGAATGGTTGTCTTATCTGGTTTTTTCCCTCGGGTTGTTTTGTTTCGTTGTTTTCTCACGTTTTCGTATGGTCACTGTGCTGTTGTCATGTGTGTTGATTGTGTGTCTTGTAGTTCCCGCTCGCGAGACTAAACTGGCAGATGAATTTATTGTATTCGATGTAGGTCAAGGTCTCGCAATTTCGGTGACATCAGGAGGACAGACATGGTTGTACGATACTGGTCCGGCTTCTGAGAAAAACTCTATTGCTGAAAGTGTCATATTGCCATACTTGAGGTCTTTCGAAGTACAGAGAATAGAAGGCATTGTTAACAGTCACGGCGATTGGGATCATGCTGCCGGTCTGCCAGTATTGTTTTCGACACTTTCGCCCTATCAACTTTGGGTAGGGGAGCCAGAACGAATTCCCCACTTTGATGTCAAAGAGAGTTGCATTGAGGGAATGTCTTGGCAGTCTGATACGTTGAAGCTAGACGTTTTATATCCTTTGTCGAGTACACCGCCAGTTAAATACTCATCGAACAGTCGTTCGTGTGTGGTTAGGGTGAGTACGCCGAATTTGAGTTTTCTGCTGATGGGGGATATAGAAGGTGAGGCGGAGTTTGAATTGATAAAAAAGTATGGAAAGCATTTGAAGGCAGATGTACTGATAGCCGGACATCATGGGGCCAAGAATGCAACTTCATATGCATTGTTAAAGCATGTTCAGCCTAAGCTGGTCGTGTTTTCTGCGGGGTATTTGAGTCGATTTGGACACCCGAACCACGAGGTTCTTCAAAGAATAAAAAATATGGGAATAGCGTCTAAAAATACCGCGCTAGATGGCGCACTGATGTTTAATCTTGACGACCCAGGTGCGAACGGGCTGCCCCTTAAAGCACAAAGAAATGGCAAAAGTCCGTTTTGGGTGACCCAATAAGGTAAAAAAAGCGGCGTCCCTAAACCTAACAGGCTTTTCTAAATTTATGATTGTGCTAAAGTACTGCCATAAAATTCATGTGGGAGACTCTAAGTGTTAGATTTATTAAAGCCCGGCGGCATCATAATGTTCCCATTGCTGCTGTGTTCGGTGTTAGCGCTGGCAATTATTATTGAACGTTTTTGGACTCTTCGTTTGAGCCGCGTAGCGCCTAAGTCGCTAGTTCATGATCTGTGGGGCTGGATAAAAAAGAAAGAGCTTAATGCTCGAAAACTCAAAGAGATTAAAGAAGCTGCTCCTTTAGGGCGTATTTTAGCGGCAGGGCTGGCCAATGCAAAGCATGGTCGGGAAATCATGAAAGAGAGTATTCAAGAAGAAGCGAGCCACGTAGTTCACGAAATGGAGCGCTTTTTGACTGCACTGGGTACCATCGCAGTCATTACACCTTTGTTAGGTTTGTTAGGTACTGTAATCGGCATGATAAAGGTCTTTGCTCAATTACAACTAGAGGGGGCTGGTAATGCATCAGCTCTGGCTGGTGGTATATCAGAAGCTCTTATTACAACGGCCGCAGGTATGACTGTTGCTATTCCTGCATTGATTTTCCATCGCTATTTTTCTCGGCGTGTTGATGAAATTGTGGTCGATATGGAGCAAGAATCTTTGCGCCTAGTTGAAGTCGTTCATGGAGACCGTGACGCGGTTATTTCTGGAGACAAAGACTCTTGAACTTTAAGCGCCAATCAGGGGAAGAGGTATCAGTTGATCTAACACCAATGATTGACGTGGTGTTCTTGCTGTTGATTTTCTTCATGGTTTCGACCACGTTCACAAAAGAAAGTCATCTCGAAATTGATTTACCTCAATCGAGTGCGGAACCCGCAAAAAGTTCCGTTAAAGAGATCGAGGTGATCGTAAGCGCATCAGGTGATTACTCAGTAAATGATCGAAATCTTGTAAATAATCAAGAGGATACGTTGAAAAAAGCGGTTCAAAAATTATCTGATGGAGACTCGGATATTCCGTTTATTATTACAGCGGATGCCAAAACATCTCATGAATTTGTTGTGCGAGTGATGGACGTTGCCGGTCAGTTGGGTTTTGTTCAGTTAAGTATCACTACTCAGCGATCAAAATCTAATTAAATAGCAGGGCAGGTTCTCAGAACAAGATGAGTCTAGACTCCGTGCAACCGGACCAATTAATTGCGCCAAATGGCAAAGACTCAAACTGGGACCTATATCGCAGGCTCCTTGTATATCTTCTGCCGCTCAAGTTTTACTTTCTTATCAGTATTTTCGGTAATGCCATTTACGCGGGCGCAAGTGCGCTTATGGCGATGGCGCTTGAAGTTGTTATCGATACGGTCCAGCAACCTACCGATGAAAACAGGCTTCTTCTCCCTATTATCATTGTTGCGTTATTTGCTTCGCGAGGCATTGGCGGGTTTTTAGGCGGGTATTATATTTCATATGTTGGAAGGCATATTGTTCATCGATTACGGACGCAAGTTTTCGATCGATATTTGCGTTTACCAAGTCATTTCTTCGATTCTAGTTCTTCAGGTCACTTAGTATCCCGCATCACATACAATGTTGAACAAGTGTCTGCTGCGACGACTGAAGCAATCACCGTGATTGTTCGTGAGGGCTTGACCGTTGTTGGTCTTCTGATTGTCATGTTGATGTCTAATTGGAAGCTGACGTTGATTTTTTTGACGGTAGGTCCAGCGATTGGTTTTCTTGTTGGATTTGTCAGCAAACGTTTTCGCATTCTTAGTAAGCGCATTATGGGTTCAGTTGGCGACGTTACTCATGTTACCTCAGAAGTGGTTACTGGCTTTAAGGTGGTGAGAATTTTTGGCGGAGAGAATCATGAGCGTAAACGATTTGAAAAAGTCAGCAAATATAACCTAAAGCAAAGCCTAAAAATGGAGTTCACCAAAGCAATTAGTACTCCTGTTATTCAGATCTTGGTGGCTTTTGCGATAGCAATTCTAGTCTGGCTCGCCTTGGCCCCGGAGTTACGAGGAAACATGACCGCCGGCGGCTTTGTGGTGATCATAGCCGCGGCATCCACCATGGCTAAGCCGATCAGACAATTGACTCAAGTGAATGAAAAAATACAAAGAGGTGTAGCTGCTGCAAGAGATCTTTTTCAAGTGATCGATGCACCCGTAGAGACTGACGACGGTACTCACGAAGTAGACCGAGTGAAAGGTGAATTAGTATTTTCCAATGCGAAGTTTAAATATCTATCTGGCAACAAAATGATATTGAATGGAATCGATTTGGTGATCAAGCCTGGCGAGACTGTTGCCTTAGTTGGCCGATCAGGAAGTGGTAAATCTACGCTGGCCAATATGATACCTCGATTCTATGAACTTGACTCGGGCACTATATCTCTCGATGGAGTACCAATTGAAACGTACACACGTCGTTCGCTTAGGCGTCAAATTTCGCATGTCACCCAAAATGTGACATTGTTCAATGATACCTTGGCGAAGAATATCGCCTATGGAGACTTAGACGGTACGTCAAAAAGTGAGATCTACGAGGCAGCCAAAAAGGCCAACGCCTTGTCTTTTATCGAAGATAAAGAACATGGCTTTGATACATTAGTAGGAGATAATGGTATTTCTTTGTCGGGTGGTCAGAGGCAGAGAATAGCGATTGCCCGGGCTCTACTGAAAGATTCGCCTATTTTGATTTTGGATGAAGCTACGTCATCTTTAGATACTGAGTCTGAACAATCCATACAAAGAGAGCTTGATAGTTTAATGCAAGGTAGAACGACAATAGTTATTGCTCACCGACTATCAACAGTAGAGAATGCAGATAAGATTATTGTTATGGATGAAGGGTGTATTGTTGAGCAAGGCAGTCATCTAGAATTATTAGGCAAAAATGGCGAGTATGCCAAACTATACAATATGAACCTATCCGATGAAGACCAGCAAACTTAATTCGGTGTTTACCATTATAGGTTTACAAAAGAGGTTGAATCAGTGTCTCGTTTAGCCTCTGAATATGTGACTAAATCATGGTATCAGGGCGCGCTTTGGTTGTATCTTTTTTTTCCCTTCATGTGTTTGTATTTTCTCGTTATTTTTGTTCGAAGATACCTTTATCAAGCAAAAATATTTTCTAGCTATCGTTCAGAACTACCAGTTATTATCGTCGGTAATATAACCGTAGGCGGAACCGGAAAATCGCCTTTAGTCGCTTATTTGGTGAATGAACTTGTTAAGCAAGGATATAACCCAGGTATAGTCAGCAGAGGGTACGGATCATCTATTCAGCAGAATGAGGTCCGAGAAGTGCTCACAACAAGCCTGGCAGCTGAAGTGGGCGATGAGCCTCTAATGCTAAAGCGTCAATTGAACTGCGCTGTTTACGTCAGCCCAAATAGATCACTAGCTGTAAAAGCATTGGCTGACAGTCAGTGTGATATCGTTATTGCTGATGATGGTCTTCAGCACTATGCCTTACAACGCGATATAGAAATATGTGTTGTTGATGGAGAGCGGGCGTGGGGGAATGCACATCTGTTGCCGATGGGGCCATTGCGTGAGTCGTTATCTAGGTTGTCATCTACGGACTTTGTAATTATTAATGGCGAGAGCGAAGGTCTCTCTGATCTTGGCGTACCGTCTTATGTCATGAATCTGGTGCCCGACAATCTCATTAAACTAGAAGATAATACCTCGAGCCTTGTTTCATCATTTAAAGCTGATAAAGTGCATGCTGTCGCAGCCATCGGCAACCCAGAACGCTTCTTTGAGGCGCTTGAATCTCAAGGCGTAGAGATAATTCGTCATGTGTTTGATGATCATCATAGTTACAAGCAGAGTGACTTTGATTTTGATGAGCCGTTATCGATCATCATGACCGAAAAAGACGCGGTTAAATGTCGTCAATTGCGGGTAGATGGCATGTGGTATTTACCTGTGACTGCAGAGATAAGCGGTGAACTAGCCGTTCAAGTTGTAGAATCCCTAAAATCGAAAGGTTGGTTAAATGGATAAGAAATTACTATCAATATTGGCTTGCCCATGTTGTAAAGGCGAGTTGATCTATAAAAGAGAGCAGGGTGAGCTCATCTGTAAAGTTGATGCTTTGGCATTTCCGATCAGAGATGATATTCCGGTCATGTTGGAGTCAGAGGCTAGAACACTTTCCACTGACGAGAAGCTTGATAAATAACCCATCCTATTTTTGCATCTGAGCAGATTTAAAAAAGAAAGTTGAATCGTATTATGTCTTATATCGTGATTATTCCTGCACGCTACTCGTCGTCGAGATTACCTGGCAAGCCCTTGATGGATATTGCAGGTAAACCAATGATTCAACACGTCTTTGAGCAAGCAAAAAAGTCACGAGCTGAGCGTATTGTTATTGCAACAGATGACCAACGAATCATGGATGTTGCGCAGTCATTTGGTGCTGAAGTCGTCATGACATCCGATAAACATCCCTCGGGAACTGACCGCTTGGAAGAAGTGGTGTCGAAACTGGGTTTGCCTCATGATGGCATCGTCGTGAATGTACAAGGTGACGAACCGTTGATTCCACCCGAATTAATCGACCAGGTTGCCGAGAATTTGTCGGCGCAACCCTCTGCGGGAATGGCGACACTTTGCGAGCAAATTCACGATGTAGAGTCGGTTTGTAATCCAAATGTGGTGAAGGTGGTTTTTGATGGCAGTGGTCTGGCGAATTACTTTAGTCGAGCACCGATTCCGTGGTCTCGTGAGAGTTTTTCGGACCCGCAGCCGTACTTGCCTAAAGATAGCGATTACTACCGGCACATAGGAATATACGCTTACCGAGTATCATTTCTTAAAGATTATGTGACATGGCCGCCAAGCATGACTGAGCAGGTAGAGCGCTTAGAGCAATTAAGAGCGCTATCTAATGGTGTGAATATCCATGTCGAAATCACAAAGGCTTCGCCGCCAGCAGGTGTAGATACACAAGAAGATTTGGAGCGACTGCGAGCTCTATTTTCTCAAGAGTAAAAGGCTTTTAGTATGACAAAAATCTTATTTGTTTGCCTCGGGAACATATGCCGTTCGCCTTCTGCGCAAGGTGTTTTTCAATCTAAGATTGATCAGTTAGGGCTTGGTGAGCAATTTTTTATAGATTCCGCCGGTACAGCTGCTTGGCATATTGGCAAGTCGCCAGACCCTCGCTCTATTACGGCAGCATCGTCAAGGGGTTATGACTTAGATCTGCTCAGAGCTAGGCAAGTAGAAGAGAAAGACTTCGAAAACTTTGATTTTATATTCGCTATGGATAGCGCCAATTTACATCACCTCGAAGAGATGTGTCCGGATAAGATCAAATTCAAACTTTCGTTATTCTTGAGTCATGGTGAGTTCTCAGAAACAGATGTGCCAGATCCATATTACGGTGGCGCTGAAGGTTTTGATCATGTGCTCGACCTATTAGAGTCAGCGAGTGAGGGGTTTATTAGCTACCTCTCAGAAAGTCGAAGCTGATGACAGATATCATTGGTCCTGCAGACCTATCGTCAAAGAATTCTTTTGCTTTGCCTTGCCAAGCTGCACGATTAGTCATGGTTGATAGTGCTGAAAAAATTAAGAAAGCCTTCTTAGACTTCGATCTGAACAAAAAAAATTCTTTGATTCTTGGTGGCGGCAGCAATGTTATATTGCCCGAAGTGTTAGATTGTACAGTGCTTCAATACTCCGGTAAGTCGGTTAGGATTCTCGAGCAAGAGCAGGGAGCCTTTCGTGTTGAAATTGATGCAGGTGTTGTCTGGGATGATTTAGTCAAACAGCTGGTCGAAAAAGACCTACGAGGAATTGAAAACCTCTCCTTGATTCCCGGAACCGTGGGCGCCGCGCCTGTACAGAATATCGGTGCTTATGGGGTAGAAATTTGTGACGTACTTGAATCTGTTCATGTATTAAATCTTGAAACGCTGCAGCCAGAGGTATTTTCAAGAGAGCAATGTCAATTCAGTTATAGGGACAGCCTATTCAAGCAAAATCCTGGTAAGTACTTTATAGTCAAGGTATGTCTGGGTTTATCAAAGAACAACGATTTTACTTTGTCTTATGGGGGCTTGTCAGAGCTCAAAGGGCTCGCAGACTTAAGGGTTTCGGGTGTTCGAGCCAAAGTGATTCAATTGAGACAAGAAAAACTACCTGATCCAAAAGAACTTCCCAATGCGGGGAGTTTTTTCAAAAATCCCATCGTTGGCCGTGAGCAGTCTGAAAGGCTGAGGCTTAAATTTCCCGAGATTGTTTATTACCAGTTAGACAATACTACTGATATTAAATTAGCTGCAGCGTGGCTTATTGATCAAGCGGGTTGGAAAGGTTATCGAGATGAGACAGTCGGCGTTCATGATCAGCAGGCGCTTGTGTTAGTGAATCATGGGGAGGCAACGCAAGAACAGTTACTGTATTTAAAGAAAAGGATCCAGCATTCGGTGTTGGATCTTTTTGGCATTAGACTCGAAGTAGAGCCAATTATTTGTAAAAGTCGGCACGCAATCTGACCTATTGAAATAGAGGTTTCGACTAGAGTCTATAAATACTCAGCTCAAACTTAGTCAGCAAAGTGCCAATAATTGCCAAATTATCATGCTGTCGCTTACTAGCAAAACTAAGGCTTTGGCGTTAAAGCATTCATTTCTCGGCTTGGCAATGTGTTAAAAGTAGTCGGTCTAATCACCCTGAATTATAGCGCCTCAAAAACAAGCATCTAGTTTATTGATCCCCTTGAAAAGCATCTGGCTTTTCAATAGAGGTGGTTTGACGATCCAATATGCCTACGTCCAGAACCGGAGCAGCATCGATATGCTGCGCATCCATCATTTGAGCAACCCTTTGTAGAGAGGAGATAATCATTGTTTTCTCCCAGTCTTGAAGGTCGCCAAATTCTTTGGCAAACTGCTCCTGGAGTGGGATGGGTGCATCTTTTAGCATGTCTCCCCCTTTTTCAGTCAAGTAAGCATGAACTTTTCGTTTGTCAGTAGTAGAGCGTTCACGGTATATAAAATCACGTTTTTCCAATCTGTCTAAAATGGTTGTGACCGTTGCTTGGCTCAGGCTGACATCATTAGCTAACTCACCAATCGTGACTTCCCCTTTATCTCGGATTGTTTGAAGCAGCAAGATTTGAGGCGCTGTAAGTCCCGTTGTTTTTGCCAGATGCTTAGAGTGTAAATCAGTCGCCCTGATAACACGACGAAGCGCAACCAGCACGTCTTCAATTGAACTCATAAATAAATCCTCACCAAAATTCAGTTTAGCGGCATTATAAAGGGAGATGTCGAGTGATCCGAGCATTATTTTACGCGCCGCTTGGTACGGCCTGCTCACAGCGGGTAACAAAACCAAGCGCGTTAAGAAGCTCGCCTTTGCGTATTGTTGTTCTCAGGGTTTGATAGGAATATTTACCACTCCCGACTAAAAACTGATTTTCTAATTATCGTTTTGTTAGTGATGAGTTTCTCTCATTTATGTAGAGTGTAGATATAAAAAATGTTTAGTGTACAATGCATTTTCGAATATAAAGAGCGCAATTATTGAGCGCTTTCCGCTATTTTTGCGGCGTAAATCGATACTTTATATTATTGATGTGTAAATAATAGAACTATAAATATTAGTTCAATAAATAATAGAGTTATATGTAATATGCAGGAATCCAATGTAGATGACACATCTATCGAGCTTAGACCGCCTAACGCTGAAGATGGGCTTTCTGTTTATCAACTTGTATCGGAATGTCCGCCTCTGGACCAGAATTCTGCCTACTGCAACCTATTGCAATGCAGTCATTTTGCCAGCACCTCGGTAGCAGCGATTCACGAAGGTGGGCTAGTCGGCTTTATTTCTGCTTATCTCCACCCAGAACGTCCTAATACGCTGTTTATTTGGCAAGTCGCGGTCAGTGCAACAGTACGCGGCCAAGGGTTGGCATCAAGAATGATTAAACACCTTCTCAACCGTCCTTGCTGTTCAGACGTTCAATATCTCGAAACAAGCATTACTGAATCCAATAAGGCTTCTTGGGCTTTGTTTAAAGGTATAGCACGACAACTGAAAGCAGAGCTTGGCACATCCGTCATGTTTGATCATTCAAAGCATTTCGGTGGCCTTCACGAAACCGAAGGTCTGGTTAGAATCGGGCCGTTTTAAAGTAGCAATGATCAGCCCGGGTCAGCTCAGGCTGAATTGAGAATTTACAGTAACTAATTATCAAGCCTCCAAAAAAGCAACGATTACTATGAAAATATTTGAACAAATTGAATCCGAAGTACAGAGTTATGCACGGTCATTCCCCCGTGTTTTTAATAAGGCTCAGGGGGTATTTCTTTATGATGAAGAAGGGAATCAATACCTAGATTTTCTAGCCGGCGCAGGGACCTTGAATTATGGGCACAATAACCCTATTTTTAAGGAAAAGTTGCTTGATTATATCCACAGCGACGGGATTACTCATGGCCTCGATATGCATACCAAAGCCAAGGGTGAGTTTCTTGAAGCCTTTAATGAGAAAATCCTTAAGCCTCGTAAACTAGATTACGTGATGCAGTTTACCGGTCCGACCGGCACCAATGCGGTTGAAGCCGCCTTGAAATTAGCCAGAAATATAACTGGTCGCGAGAACATAATTTCGTTCACTAATGGCTTTCATGGCGTAACGCTTGGCGCATTAGCAGCCACGGGTAATTCACACCACCGCGGCGCTGGCGGCGTTAGTCTGAGTGGCACGAGCCGTATGCCCTATGATGGGTATCTTGGTGATGATATTGATACCACAGCGTATTTGGAAAAAGTACTGTCTGATTCGAGCAGTGGTATAGACAAACCTGCAGCTGTGATTGTTGAGACTGTACAAGGTGAAGGTGGAATTAACGCAGCCTCTTTTGAATGGTTAAGAAATCTCGATGCTATTTGTAAGAAGCATGATGTCTTGCTAATTATTGATGACATTCAAGCGGGATGCGGTCGTACCGGAACTTATTTTAGCTTTGAGGATGCCGGAATTTATCCGGATATGGTCACCTTATCGAAATCACTCGGGGGTTATGGCTTGCCTTTCGCTGTGGTGCTGTTTAAACCTGAGCTTGATCAATGGAAGCCAGGCGAACATAACGGCACGTTCAGAGGGAACAATTTTGCATTTGTTACCGCGAAAGCTGCCATTGATCATTACTGGTCTGATGATGTATTTTCACAAGAGATAAGGCGTAAGGGCGAATATGTATCGCGCCGCATTGACGCAATTATTGATAAATACGGAGAGGGGAATTTTTCCAGCAAAGGTCGCGGTATGTTTCAGGGGATTAACTGCGTTAACGGCGAACTAGCAGGCAAGATCACTAGCACGGCCTTTAAAAATGGACTGATCATTGAAACCAGTGGCGCAGAAGATCATATTGTTAAGTTCTTGTGTCCACTGATCATTAGTGACGAAAACTTAAAACAAGGCCTCGATATCGTCGAGTCAGCCATTAAAGAAGTGTGCGCGACAGAGGACTCTATTCCCGAGGACACAGATTACTTCGATAAGGTCCATTTGGAAGCCTAGTAGCTTCTGGCAACCCAGCACCATCTAGTAATCTAGTGCCAAAAAATACAAGATTAAATGTAACGACTCGCACCCGTCATCCCCGAAGTGTTTAATCGGGGATCCACTCAACGCAGGACTAAATTAATGATCGTAAGACGATTGCAAGAAGCAGACAAAACCACGCGTAGAATTGTATCGCCTGATGGCAACTGGGAGAGCACACGACTCTTATTAAAAGAAGACGAAATGGGTTTCTCCTTCCATATCACTACCATCTATGAAGGCGCCGATTTCCAAATGCATTACCAGAATCATTTGGAGTCTGTGTACTGTATCTCGGGAGAAGGCGAAGTAGAAACGCTAGCGGATGGCAAAAAAAACACGATCACACCTGGCACGGTTTATATCCTTGATAAGCACGACAAGCATGTATTGCGTGCCTTTAAAGAGATGAAAATGGCCTGTGTCTTCAACCCGCCCCTAAACGGCAAAGAGGTACATAACAGCGATGGCGCCTATGAGCTTGAAGCAGAGGCTGTGACTGAATAGGGAGAAAGTGCCCGCATTTATCTCTCGATCAACGATTACGCTTTTTGGACAGCATGGTTGGGACTAATAGGCGCAGCTCACCAATTCCGCAGGGTGAGTTCAGGCTAATAACGCCCGACTTTGGTAGACCGCCTTCTAGCTTCTCATCCAAGGTGCTATAACCGGATTTTCCTGAAAGGGCGGTCAAGCCAGCCACTGTTTTTCTATCTCGTCCATGCCAAACTAAGTACTTTCGTTCTAATAAATCGATTAAGTCATGCATAATAAAATGCCTGTATGAATATACAGTATATTTTAAAGATACAGCTTCTGCAAGATGAGCGAGCAGCAAAAATGAACATCTTCATGGAGAAGGGCTTATGTGTGGAAGACTAAATGTCAGTGACGACCCGTTTGTGACGCAACTGCTAACTGATCTCGGGGTAGATGAGCAGCAGGACAATATGCATTATGGTCGTTTTGTTCGCGCGACTAATACTGTATCGGTCGTTAGAGAAATACATGCTGGGCAAACAGGCACTATAAATAAAAAGAGAGTACTGACGCCCGCCATATGGTGGTTACTGCTAGAGCCCACGGAAACCGGTTTTAAACCTTCCAAATATACCTCGTTTAATACCCGTTATGACAAACTTAATGTGTCTCGAAGTGCAGGTTATAAAGCATATCGCGAAAGCCGTTGTGTGATTGTGGCGAAAGGTTTTGGTGAGAGCGAATTCAAGAACAAAAAGCCGCTTCACTATCATGACTTTGAGGCCGAACAGGGCGCGATTGCATTTGGCGGTTTGTATCGTCAGTGGGTGAACGCTGCTACGGGTGAAATTACCTACTCATGCTCGATTATTACCGTGCCGCCTCATGATAAATTGGCACCATACCACTCTAAATCAAGCCCGCTAATGTTGCCGCAACATGATGGCACTCTCGATGCCTGGCTAGATCCGAATATGACCGATACAGACATGTTCAATGACTTACTAAAACCAAAAATCTATCAGAACTTGCGGGTGCAACAGATAGACAAACCAAGCCATTATTCGGCAATAGGAGAAGCTAAGATCATCAAGCAAGATGCTTAAAGTCGCTTCTTAATTTGCACTCTAAAATACTGTTTATCTGTACAGTATTTAAATAATCAACTATATTGAGCGAGGGTTCATGAGATTAGGTAAGAACAATGCTCGATACGATGTTACTAAACAAAGAACAACAACAAGCTGTTGATTTTGGCGTGGGCAGCGCTAGCGACAATAAGTCACCGTTACTCATTATTGCAGGAGCCGGTACCGGTAAGACAAATACGCTGGCGCATAAAACAGCTCAACTAATTTTAAATGGCGCATCACCTGAACGAATCCTGTTGATGACTTTTGCTCGTCGTGCTGCCGGTGAATTATCTTCACGCGCAAACCGAATAGTTGAACAGCAACTGCACAAAGAAAAAACCCAAGGCAAGGTTAGCAAAGCCTATCAGGCCGTTAAGATTTCTTGGATGGGTACCTTTCATTCCATCTCAGCGCGTTTGCTTAGAGAGCATGCCAGCGCGATTGGTCTGGAGAGTGACTTCACTGTCATGGATCGAAATGACAGCGCCGATATGATTGATGTCATCAGGCACGAACTAAATTTTAGCTCGACCGAGAAGCGCTTTCCGAAAAAGAAAACCTGCTTGGATATTTACTCTCGTTGCGTCAATAGTAAACAAGCGATTGTCGATATTCTAGATGTTCATTTTCCTCATTGCAGGGAGTGGGACAAAGAGTTAGGTGCTTTATTTTCTGCTTATGCCAAAGCGAAAATGGAGCAAGCTTGCTTAGATTACGATGACTTACTTTTATACTGTTACCACATGGCCAAAGTGCCTGAAATAGCGAAGCAGGTAAGAGAGCAATTTGACTATATTCTGGTTGATGAATATCAAGATACCAATGTCTTACAAGCGGGCATCTTAAAGGGCTTTTTTCCGTCAGGCGAAGGTCTAACTGTGGTAGGAGATGATGCGCAGTCTATCTATTCATTTCGAGCTGCCGACGTTGATAATATCTTGAATTTTCCTCAACAATTTAATCCACCCGCGACGGTTATTTCGCTAAAACAAAACTACCGCTCTCACCAAGGCATATTGGACTTATCAAATTCGCTGCTATCAGAGGGCGATGAAGGTTATAAAGTAGAATTATTTAGTGAAAAGAAATCAGGTATTAAGCCTAAATTAGTAACCGTTGAAGATGACACCAAGCAAGCTGAGTATATTGTTAAACAGGTTTTGGCTGCACGTGAACGCGGTATTGAATTGAAGAAGCAGGCGATCCTATTTCGTTCCAGTTATCATAGTGACAGACTCGAACTAGAGCTATCCCGGCGAAATATTCCTTATGTTAAACATGGCGGCCTTAAATTCTTAGAAGCCGCGCATGTGAAAGATTTGTTATCGATTATTCGCTGGGCGGATAACCCAAAACATAAAATATCAGCATTTAGATTGTTGAAGCTTTTACCCGGTATCGGCCCCAAAATCGCCGAGAAAGCAATCAACTTTCTGACAGTAAAACAGTATGACTTAAGTGAGCTGATTGATTACCCCATCCCCCATGCCGCAAAAGAGTCATTCCAGGCCTTGGTCAATGTAACCCGCAAAATCCACAACAATGAAATTGCTTGGAATGAGCAGGTGAATGAAGCAGTTAAGGTTTATCAGGGTTTGTTAGAGGCTAATTACGATGACCACTTTGTCCGCTTTGGCGACATTGAACAGCTGGCGCAGATCTCACAACAATTTCCTTCGCGAGAGCGCTTTCTAACCGAGCTAACATTAGACCCTCCTCAGTCGACAGGCGATTTGGCTGGGCCTCCTCTTATTGATGATGACTTTCTTATTCTCTCGACTGTTCATAGTGCCAAGGGCCAGGAGTGGAATAATGTTTATGTCTTGAATGTGGCTGATGGTAACTTTCCTAATGAGTATGCCGTAGGTGATAAACGCAGCCTAGAAGAAGAGCGGCGATTACTGAATGTCGCGATCACTCGTGCTAAAGACGAACTTCACTTAATGCAGCCAATGAAGTACTGGGTACCAGAGCAACAACGTTACGGAGATCGTCATGTATACGGCGCGAAAAGCCGGTTTTTGACAGAAGATATTCTACAGCTATTAGAAACAAGTCATTACCCCAAACGAGAGTTTAGTGAAAGAGAGAAGCTGGTGGCTAAAAAAGCCATCACAGATATTAAACAAACTGTATTGGGAATTTGGGGTACTTAGTCGTTACCTGAAAAAAACCGGAGTTCGGCCAGGTAAGTTGAACGCAAAATTCAGTTAATGCGTATTAATACAAAGCAAAACTAAGTCGGTATGGTGCTAATAGTTGTCATCGCCGCTCAGTCGGTAACCCATGCACAGTTGGACTAGAATCAAAGTGCCATTTCAAAACACTGACGAATGTAATTAACTTGGTCTAATGGTCATAACAACGCTTACGCTGATCATTCTAGCTTTTGGAGTTAAAGCACTACTTATCAGGGGCTCAACAAACCGCTAGCTCACCCCCTAAAGCGATCCCTTTTGGTTCGTGCGTAGCTGATGGCGAAAATGCAAAAGCGATACCTTTCACTCTGGCTTATTTCGTCGTTATTTCTATATTATTTATTCATCAATATCCAAGTAGCCACCTTCAACGCACCATTTCAAATCTAAGAGTATATTCAAGATAGGTAACTTTCATCGTACTAATCCCTTAGGATGCGATTTAGAATACCGTAATAGATTGAATCGGAACTCGCACAGAATGGATAGCAAAAAACTACAGGAAAAGGTCGATGAACTGGGAAATCGAGCGCTCGACGAAGAACAAAAGACGCGCCAACAAGAACCAGAGCCTATCGATAATATTACTTCCTCAAGGCGAAAAGGCCATCTAAAACTTCTGCTGTGTATTGCCCTTGTTTGTATCGCAGTGCTGTTTTGGCGGATGGCTGACCTGGAACAATCGCTCACGAATCTATATGCGAAGATCGCAGAATCCGCCTGAGCAGAAAGAATCACCAAATCGACGTGATATATTAAATAAATCGGTAGTTTTAGGTGCAAAGGTAATTACGCCAGGCCAAGTGTCTCAAATATCGGATTCTTCATATCAATATGCGCCCAGACGAGTCGAGAGTGTTGAAAATGAGTCTGAGTTAACTGAAGAGTCGGAGACAGACTATCGTGATACAGATCAAAGTGAGGGTATGGCGAGGGATGATTTTCAAGCCGAAGATAATGCTTTCACACCTGAGTCGAATACCTTCACTCGCACTGTAAAAGTAGTCGAAAACTTGGACAGAGTGATTTGTTTGTTGGATTACGAGGTCAAAAATGGCCCTGTTTATACTGCCATGAAGGAACTTACTCCAAGCTTAAATCGGTTGGGCATCGACCCAGAATTTTCTAGCTATACAGACGTAGTCGCCGCTGAAAAGAGTTTTAAGGAGGGTGGTTGTGACATGTTGATGCTCCCTGATTACCTTGTTCGAAAATACAACCCTTTCACTAGCACGTTCTCAGCTGTGGGGGCCATTCCTGATTATAAGCATTTGAATATACTATTAAAAACACTCACTAGTAAAAAAGCATCAAAGTTAATGCGCAAAGGAGAT
>ENA-OSET01000179-OSET01000179.1-sediment-metagenome-genome-assembly--contig:-NODE-179-length-72060-cov-4.828751_pt1 | contig 72060 bp, 63 predicted proteins | sample MGYA00237882_ERZ534229 | MGnify/ENA primary metagenome ERZ534229 (study PRJEB26408, sample SAMN06266212) | sediment metagenome | isolation source: Hudson Canyon methane seep mesocosm | place: USA:Hudson... | reverse complement strand
ATCGTGAATTTGTATTAACAATCACTTTTAAGATATTGGTCTATAGTAAATAATAGTCGCGTAAAAAACGACCGTGATGTAGTGCGTTACTCTAATTTAGGAACGCTGAGTAAATCTTCAAGTGCCCCAGGCTGCTAGATAATGGAAGAGAATTTCGAAAACCTTAAAATAATGGTAATTGACGATAGTAAAACGATTCGTCGAACCGCCGAGACATTGCTGAAGAAAGTTGGTTGTACCGTAATAACGGCAACCGATGGTTTTGATGCATTGGCTAAAATAGCGGATTCCCACCCTGATATTATTTTTGTGGACATAATGATGCCCCGTCTCGATGGGTACCAAACTTGTGCGCTTATCAAAAATAATAGCGCCTTTAAATCAACGCCCGTGATCATGTTATCTAGTAAAGACGGATTGTTTGATAAAGCTAAAGGTCGGATAGTGGGTTCTGATCAATATTTAACCAAACCTTTTAGTAAAGATGAGTTACTGAATACTATTCGCAATCATATGCCGAATAGCTAATTTCATATATTCGACGTACAGAAAGTGAATTGTATTTTCGCCAGGAGGAACTATGGCTCGCATTTTAATAGTGGATGACTCGCCAACTGAGATCCGAAAGATTTCGACGATTTTAGAAAGCAACAACCACGAAGTAATTACAGCAGATAACGGAGCAGATGGCGTTGCCGTTGCTAGAGCAGAACAGCCTGATTTGATTTTGATGGATGTTGTTATGCCGGGGCTAAATGGCTTTCAGGCAACCAGGCAGCTTACTAGGGCGACTGAAACTTCAGAAATTCCGGTCATAATTGTGACGACTAAAGATCAAGAGACAGATCGTGTGTGGGGTACTCGTCAGGGCGCAAAAGGTTATTTAGTGAAGCCCGTTTCGGAAGATAGCTTAACCAATACCATTAACGAGCTATTGAGCTAGATTAAGCGAGATAAATGATGTCCTCATCGACCAGCCCTTTCGATATTCTGGCAGATATTTCGCAGTTGAGTATCAAGCACGCTGCGGGTCTTCCTGCTCAAGACGAAGCAGTAGAACTCTGGAATGGAATTGGATTTACCATCGCTGGGACCAACTACGTTGCATCCATGGGGTCAGTTGCTGAAATTCTTAACTTGCCAAAATTCACCTCTATTCCGGGTGTGAAAAAATGGATGTTGGGGGTAGCTAATGTTCGAGGGCGTTTGCTTCCAATTATGGACCTAGCGCTATTCTTTGAGCTGAATCATAGCTCTCTCAATAGTAGAGACAAGCGAGTGTTAATCGTGGAGCAAGGTGAAATACTAAGTGGCTTTGTCGTGGATAGTGTCCAAGGTATGCAGTACTTTCCGGCTGATAGTTATCTCGCAAATAACTCGTCTGAAATAGATCAGGTCATCGTACCATTTGTTAAAGGTACATATGAAAAGGATCAAAAAAAATGGAATGTATTCGATACGCTTGTATTAACGGAAGATGAGAAATTTCTTGATGTAGCAGTTGGTTGACTCTTTCAACTCATAAGAAAATGTACTTTGAAAATCATATATTTAGATTGTATAGGCCAGGAGCCAGGAAATGAAAATCATATCTGGAAAATTTAGCACAAATCAGGGCACAAATTCACAAATAGTTGCTGTTGGATCAGCGCTTATTGTGTTACTGATTTCGCTTTTTGTTGTGTCGTATTTTATTACCCGAGACGGTAGTTACGACATTGAATATGCTGGCTATGCAAGTGATTTGAGGGTCTTGTCTCAACAGGTGGCGAAAAATGCCACGGAGGCTGCGGCAGGAAAAGAAGAAGCCTTCGAACAGCTTAAGCACTCCAGAGATGATTTTGAAAGAAAACTGGGACTAATTGTACGAGGAGATGATATATCTGGATTGCCTGCTTCTGATCTCCCCGAGCAATCCGGTGTAATCGCCCGGTGGGAGACGGTTAAGACTAACGCGGATAAAATATTAGAGAATAAAGAAGCCGTTCTTACGCTTCACCAAATTGCAGAAACGTTAAACGAAACGATTCCACAGCTTCAAATTGAATATGAAGATGTTGTTATGATTTTGCTTGAGAACGATGCACCTGCGGATCAAATTTCGGTAGCAGAGCGACAGTCTCTTAGGGCAGAACGTATCGTGCGGAGTGTTAACAATATCTTGACAGGAGATGAGGATGCCGCAATTGCAGCGAACCGATTCGGAGAAGATGCGACTTTGTTCGGTCGAGTAATGAATTCGATGTTCGATGGAAATGAAGCGATGGAAATTTCGCAAGTGACCGATGAAGATGCAATTTATGGTTTAGAAGCAATTGCCGAACTATTTGAATTTATTGAAAGTAATGTAAAGGCGATACTCGAAACGTCACCTGAATTGTTTAAAGTTAGAAATGCTGCTAACTCTATTTTCCAAAATTCTCGTGTACTTCTTGAGGACGCAACAACACTCTCTAAGAGCTTTCAGGCAGATTCAGAAGGACGATTTATTGGTCCAGATAAAGCCTATATTATTCTAGTCTTAATTATTCTGCTGATCATTTATGCAGGTTGGTCTTTGTATCAAGAAAGCCAAAACCGACTGACGATGACAGAAGAGCAAAATGAACAGAACCAAAACGCGATCTTACGTTTACTTGATGAACTGGCCGACCTTGCTGATGGTGACTTAACAACTGAGGCAACGGTAACCGAAGACTTTACTGGAGCGATTGCCGACTCTATTAACTTCGCGATCGACCAAATGCGTGGTCTTGTAAAAGCAATACGTGATACCGCGGTTCAAGTTGCTTCTTCAGCTCAAGAAACTCAAGGAACTGCAATGCAGTTGGCTGACTCTTCAGAGCATCAAGCGCAAGAAATTGCAGGTGCATCAGCAGCTGTAAATGAAATGGCCGTCTCTATCGACCAGGTTTCTTCTAACGCTTCTGAATCAACCGCAGTTGCAGAGCGCTCTGTAACGATTGCGAAGAAAGGCGCCGAAGTTGTACAAAATACGATTCACGGCATGGATACTATTCGTGAGCAGATTCAAGAAACCTCTAAACGTATTAAACGTCTAGGTGAATCATCACAAGAAATCGGAGACATCGTCTCGTTGATCAACGATATTGCTGATCAAACCAACATTCTTTCTTTGAACGCAGCGATTCAGGCATCGATGGCGGGAGACGCGGGACGAGGTTTTGCGGTTGTTGCGGACGAAGTTCAGCGACTGGCTGAACGATCCTCTGCAGCGACAAAACAGATTGAAGCTCTGGTCAAAACGACTCAAACGGATACCAACGAAGCGGTAATTTCGATGGAGCACACCACTGCAGAAGTTGTACGTGGAGCCCGATTGGCGCAAGACGCAGGTGTCGCACTAGAAGAAATCGAAACAGTTTCAATGAGCTTGGCTGATCTAATCCAGAATATATCGAATGCGTCTCGTCAGCAGTCACTCTCAGCAGGTCATATATCAAATACGATGAACGTAATACAAGAAATTACCTCTCAGACATCTTCCGGAACAACAGCCACAGCGAAATCGATTGGTAACTTAGCTGAAATGGCTAGTCAGCTTAGAGCTTCTGTATCAGGTTTCAAACTTCCTGCGGACGAAGTAGATGGTGATTTTGATCCTTCTCAAGATGAATCAAACGTAGCGTAGGCCTGAAGGTTTTTGTTTTAGGAAAGTATTGTGGAAGCCGTAGTCGAATCTATAGTGGAAACATATATCAAGAGTATCGAGCATCGGACTGAAGAAAATATTATGAGTTGGGAGCAAGTACCTTTTCCCGTCTTAAGTGACGCCCAATTTCTACAGTGGCAAGCTTTACTCGAAGATCGTACAGGTATGTATGTTTCTTTTTATCATCGGTCTTTATTGCAATCTAATTTAATTATTAGGATGAGAGAAATAGAATGCTCGAATTTTGATAATTATTACTCGCGAGTATGCGCCAAACCAAGCGGGATTGTTGAATGGAGCATATTGCTAGATCGTTTAATGGTTCAAGAGACAAGATTTTACCGGAATCCCGAATCGTTATTGTTGTTCCAGGATTTCTTAGAGTCGAGAATTAATAGTAACAGCACGACTCAATCGTTAAACATATGGAGCGTTGGTTGTAGTTCTGGAGAGGAGCCTTATACCTTGGCAATTCTCTGTCAGGAGGCAATCAAAAAATATAGAAAAATCTGTACGTTTGGCGTTACTGCGACAGATATTAGTTTGCCAGTTTTGAGTAAAGCCCGAGAAGCAATTTATAGTTCTCGTAAGCTACTAGATATGAATCAGGAACATATTGACCTGTATTTTGATCAGTTAAATAAAGATATTTTTAAAGTATCTGACCAGATTAAACAGAAGGTCTGCTTTTCAATGGCCAATATGATAGAGGTAGACAAAAGCCCTTTGAGAAATATGGACGCGATATATTGTCAAAATGTATTGATCTATTTTCGCAAGGAGCGCAAACAGATTATTTTAGATTGTTTGGTTGAACGCCTGGCGCCGGGCGGAATATTGGTGATTGGGCAGGGAGAGGCAGTTGATTGGGAAAACCCGTTGGTTACTAGGGTTGATAACAACCAAACATTGGCGTTTACTCGCCATAAATAACGAACTCATTAGACTACGCATTATAGATTGGAGAAGTTATGGGTAATAACCATGACTACATAGCCTTAGACTGGGTTAAAGGCGAAATAAAGCAGACACTATCCCAAGCTCAGATGGCCTTGGAAGCGTTTGTTGATAACACAGATGATACGACACAAATTACATTTTGCCTGAACCATATTCATCAAGTTCACGGCACTTTGCAAATGGTGGAGTTCTATGGCGCTGCTCTATTGGCAGAGGAAATGGAAAAACTTTGTCAATCGTTGATCGAAGGCAAGGTCTCCAATATCCAAGAAGCTCAAGAAGTGCTAATGGAGTCCTTACTTCAATTAGAGAACTATCTAGAGCATATCCAGAAAGGTCAGCGCGATTTACCTGTCGTTTTGCTGCCCATTCTCAATGACCTAAGATCCCTACAAGGTGAACCGTTACTTTCGGATACTTCACTATTTACCCCAAACTTGTCTGCAGCAGAGGTACAGCCAGACATTGCGCATAACTTGCGAATGCAAGATGAGCAAGTCGTCGCTAATATTAGAAAACTGAGACAAATGTATCAATTTTCTTTGGCTGGGGTGATTCGTAATCAAGACCTAGAAGAGAACTTCTCATACCTTTACAAAGTTATTACTCGTCTGGAGAAATTTTGTCAGAGTACGCCGCTTGGAAAAATATGGTGGGTAGCGGTAGGGTTTCTCGATGTAATTCAGTCTGATTCAGACGTTATTACATCTGCAGTGAAACAACTCTTGAGGGAATTAGACCATCAACTTAAGTTATTAATAGAAGAAAACAAAACAATTCTTGCCAAACCACTACCGGCTAATTTGTTAAAAAATCTACTTTATTATATCGCAAAGACGAAAGTTTCGACCCCTCGTATAGACCTACTAAAAGAGCAGTTTAATCTGGCTCAGGCGCTTCCAAGTGCTGAAGAAGTCGACAAAGAGAGAGAAAAGTTACACGGTCCAGGGCAAGAAGCGTTGGATTCGGTGGTGAGTGTACTTGCAGAAGAACTGAACAATATTAAAGATCATCTGGATTTATATGTAAGAGGAGATGACAAAGATAACGGTACTTTGGTCGAGCTTCTTCCTCAGCTTAATCAAATAGCGAATACCATGGCTGTTTTAGGTTTAGGTGTGGCTAGAAAGATGATTTTGGATCAGGTCAAGTTTATTGAAGAGCTTGCAGAGAGTAATCAAGCTGCAGGTGATCAGGAACTGATGGATATGGCGGGTGATTTGCTCTATGTCGAAGCCAGCCTTAGTACATTAAAAGAAGAGTCGGCAGGTGGAGACAGTCACCAGACAGACCCCGAAGAAGGTTTCGTTGTACCAGCAGAACATTTCGAAAATGCCCACAATGCAGTTATTTTTGAGTCGAGAAATGGTCTCGAGCAAGCAAAAAACAGTATTGTTAATTTCATCGCGTCACAGTGGGATCACGCTGAAATAGAGGATGTACCTGATCTACTGGATAGTATAAAGGGTGGCTTACAAATTATTCCTCTGCCGCAAGCGGCTAAACTACTAGAGTCTTGTGGAACGTATATTCGCGAATCTTTGTTGCAAAATAAAGTAGTGCCTGATTGGCATCAGCTAGATCGATTGGCAGATGCTATTACCAGTATTGAGTACTACATGGAGCGTATTTCTGAAGGCGCGAAAGACAATGATCGCATTCTAAAAGTTGCTGAAGAAAGTGTTTCGAAATTAGGGTTTCCTACCTCAACGACAGACGATGAGAGCACATCTGTTCTTTCTCACTTTCATGAATCTGAAGTTGCCTCAGAGTCGCCAGACTCAGTTGTTAAAGAAAGTGATGAAGATCTAATAGACGAAGATATCCTCGAGATATTTTTAGAGGAAGTCTCAGAGGTTATGGATGAAATCCAGTTAGCTATGTCTAAACTGAGATCTGATTCTGAGGACCAGAAAGCGCTTCAAAATCTACGTAGAGCATTTCATACCCTTAAGGGTAGTGGTCGCTTGGTCGGTGCAACAGTCATTGCAGATGTTGCTTGGCCTGTAGAAAATTTGCTCAATAAACATTTGGATTCATCCAGTAGTCTAGATGACGATGTATTTGACCTACTCGATGCAGTTATTGAGAAAATCCCTGAATTGACTGTGAATTTCTCAAAACAAACTCCCTCAGATCACTATGAGCACCTGATAACAAGAGCTGAAATGCTTATTGGTGGTGGCGTCAAGTTGGATAATTCTGAGCCAGAACCAGAACCAGAACCAGAACCAGAACCAGAACCAGAACCAGAGCCAGAACCAGAGCCAGAGCCAGTAGAAAATTTCGATGATGATCTGATCGATGAAGAAATCTTAGAAATATTTATCGAAGAAGCTGGCGAAGTTTTAGAAGCGATAGATGCTCATTTGCCTATATATATGAGTGGCTACGATGAACAAGATGCATTGACAGAGCTAAGACGTGCTTTTCATACCTTAAAAGGCAGTGGAAGGATGGTGAGTGCTCATGTTATTGGAGAAGCTTCTTGGTCAGTTGAAAACCTATTTAACCGAGTGATAGACGGTTCTGTCATCATGAACGATGATATTGCAGAGTTGGTGCAATACGTTGTCAGCAAGTTACCTCATTTAATCGAGTGTTTTGAAACGCGGGCTAAGCCTGATTTTGATCTCAAATTAATAGAGGATCAGTCGGCAGCGTTAGCCGTAGGAGAGTTTGTTAAACCTCTCAAGTCTAAAGTGGGAGAAAACGTTGGTGATGAGAAAGTTAGTTTGGATTCTAGCGACGAAAATGTGGTTGGAATTGACTCTGCATTACTTGAGATATTCCAAAATGAAGCAGAGTCACATGTCAACTCCGTAAGGGAGTTTATAGGGCATGTAAGCGCAACTCATTCAGTTCCAATTGATGACAATTTATCACGTGCATTGCACACCCTAAAGGGGAGTTCCAATACAGCTAATATTCTACCTATTGCTAAAATTGCAATCGCGGTCGAATCGTTTATTAAAGAGTGTCGGGCATGTGGTCACGAAGTAGATTCAGACATAGCTGAAATGCTTTCGTCGGGGATGGACTTCATTGTTCTTGGTATTGAACAGCTCAGCACCAAACCCCAAAATATTCTGTCGGGTACCGATGATTTCTTAGAATCACTTGTTGAAATGCAAAAAAATGTGATGAAATCGGAAGAGCAGGATTCTCCGGCTGATAGAGGGTCACAAGATCCACAAGTTATCAATATTTTCTTAACGGAAGGTCTCGATATCCTGTTGGACGCAGATAAAATACTTAATGACTGGCAAGATAATCCCGTTTCTGGCGATGTGTTGACCAAGTTATTTTCTGAAGTGAAAACACTTCATCGTGGGGCGAAGGTCGCAGGTCTAGATAGCATCGTTGAGTTATGTGAATGTCTAGAAGATTGCTACGGTATCATTGATGTTGACGAGGGCACAGCAAGCCCGCAACTGTTGTCAAATATCAAGCGTGGACATGATACTTTAATTGACATGATGGATCAGCTAGCCGCTGGCTTGTCACTCAAGAGTGATAATAAGTTATTAGCAGACCTGAGGGAGCATACCTCTAATGATGCCAAACCTAAGACCCGTTCAGATGATGACACCTTAAACGTTAAACTAAATGAGCTAGAGAAAGAGCTTGATGATGCTCTTCCTTCGTATTCTAGTGAGGAATCAGACGCGTCTGATTCTGAGTCGCATCACGATGATGAATTGATGGACGATGAGCTTGTTGAAATATTTCTCGACGAAGCAAAAGAATTGGTCAAGAGTATTCTGCCATCTCTTGATCAATTGAAAGATAAGCCGGGTAGTGAGCATTTGTTACTTCAGTTACAGAGAGATATGCATACGCTTAAAGGTGGTGCACGCCTAGCTGGGATTGATGCGATTGGAGATTTATCTGATACCTTAGAGAAAGTTTTTGATTGCTTACTAGAATCGGAGTTGGTTGTATCTGCGTTAATGATGGGTCTAATGGAGGACTCTGCAAATTCCCTTCAAGAAATGCTTACGCTTGTTGAAAATAAGGAAGTTAGCTTAGGCAATGCCGCACTAATTGGTAGCCTACAGCAGGCATTAGATGAAATACAGAAAGATACTGAAAGCTCTTCTCCAGCTACTATTTCTGTAGAAAATACGCCTGTTGAACCTAGTTTTGCAGTCGGTACAAGTTTGGATCTGGATCCAGAACTGGCGGAAATATTCTTAGAAGAGGCGCAGGAGATAGTACACAATTCTGGTGAATTACTGCATCGCTGGGAAACAGACGTCCATAACCTAGATCTGGTAGGGGAACTTCAACGTGAGCTGCATACCTTAAAAGGTGGCGCTCGTATGGCCGAAATCAACCCGATAGGTGATCTTGCTCATGAGCTAGAAACCTTATTTGAGCTGATTGTTGATCAACACTTTAATGCAACACCCGACGTAATAGCTTTATGTCTGAATTGTCACGATGCACTGGCCTCTATGGTTGATTCGGTAAGTGATGGTAGTGCTATCGAACCAGCGGAGAGTTTAATAGCGCAAGTATTGGCGGTTACAAATTCTTCTAAAGAATTAGTCGATAACGACAAAAATATTGAAGAAGACATCGAGGATGCGAATGAGGCATCTAGCACCGGATTAGTCGTAGATGAAGTCGATTTCGAAGGTGACCTTTTACCGTTATTTATTGATGAAAGTAAAGATATCCTTTCTGCTGCTGCTGATTATTTGGAGCATTGGCGAGAGGATGAAGATGGTGTGGAAGGTGTCGTCGAATTACAGAGAGAAATGCATACCTTAAAAGGCGGGGCACGACTTGCCGATGTTGATGCAATTGGTGACCTAGCTGATGCCGTAAATATTCGACTGGAAAATATGATAGATGGGGAAGTTTCCGACCAATCTTCTCTTTATCAGGCTGTCTCGAAAGCATATCAAGAACTGACAGAAATGCTCGAATGTCTGATTCACGGCGAAACAGTGAATCCCGCGCCAGAACTAATTAAGGAAGTTAATCTGTCTGGCGGTCAGGTTGAAAAATTGAGCTCAGCTGGCAAGGGTACAGGCGCTGAACTACCTCATTCTGTGGGTACGGAGTTACTTAGTAATATCTCATTTGATGAGGTTGATGCTGAAGTTCTCGAGATGTTCGTCGAAGAGGCAAGAGAGCTTATTGAAGCTTTAGAAGAGCAAATTTCTGATTGGTCTAAATCACCAGCAAACGAAGAGCCTAACCTTGAAATTCAGAGAATTCTTCATACTCTCAAAGGCGGGGCACGACTGTCTAACATTCCATCCTTAGCGGATGAAAGTCATGAGCTTGAAACGCGCTTACTGATTGCTCAAGAGAAAAATGAGTCTTTTGACGGCGAATTGAAAAAGTCTGTTCTGGCTAAACAGGATATTCTACTAAAACTTGTTGATGAAATTCAGTCGCTAGCTAATGCGACAGATGAAGTATCAGAAAATATTGATGAAACGCCGGCAGTATCTTCACCGACGACGGTCAAACAAAGTTCACCGGCTAAGAGTAGTGATAAAGAGCAAGCGAAACGAAAATCACCCGACGCAACGCCAAACATTGTTAATAAAACAGCACCTCAAGAAACGATTCGGGTTTCAGCTAATTTGCTAGATTCTTTGGTCAATCTGGCAGGTGAGACCAGTATATCGAGAGGACGTTTAGAGCAGCAAATAAGTGATTTTGGTTTCACACTAGAAGAAATGTCAGCGACTATTGATCGTCTTCGCGAACAGCTTCGCCGCATGGATATGGAGACAGAAGCTCAGGTTTTATTCAGTGCTGAAAAAGAAGGGTTGAAAGGACCGGACTATTCAGATTTTGACCCGCTAGAAATGGACAGATATTCCTCCATACAGCAACTGTCTAGAGCATTGACAGAAAGTACGTCTGATTTACAGGATTTGAGAGACACCTTGTCAGATCGGTCTCGTGATGCAGAAACCTTACTGTTACAGCAATCGCGAATTAACTCTGAGCTGCAAGAAGGGTTAATGAAGACAAGAATGATACCGTTTTCTTCTGTCGTTCCAAGGCTAAGGCGTATCGTACGGCAAATAGGTTCTGAGTTAGACAAACAAGTCGAGTTCGACGCCTTGAACGCAGAGGGTGAAATGGATCGCTCTATTCTAGAAAGAATGGTAGCACCGTTAGAACACATGCTTAGAAACGCACTTGATCATGGGATTGAGTCAGCGGCCGATAGGAAAAAAGCAGGTAAAGACGTTAGCGGTAAAATTACCTTATCTCTCGTTCGGGAAGGCGGGAATATCGTACTCAGCATGAAAGATGACGGTGGCGGTGTTAATGACAAAGCGGTTCGTGAGAAAGCGATCAAGCAGGGCTTGATTAAGAAGAGCGCCAAGCTTACATCCCATGAAATTATGCAGTTCATTATGTTGCCTGGTTTTAGTACCGCGCAGAAAGTGACTCAAATTTCAGGCCGAGGTGTTGGTATGGATGTAGTCGCTAGTGAAATTAAGCAAATGGGCGGTAGTATCGAAATAGACTCAGTTTTGGGCAAAGGAACTGAATTTACGATTCGCCTTCCGTTTACAGTGTCTGTTAATAGAGCCTTAATGGTGAACACTGGGGATGACTTTTATGCAATTCCTTTGAATACAATTGAAGGGATAGTGCGAGTCAGCCCTTATGAGCTCGAAGAATATTATAAGCCTGATGCACCTTTGTACGAGTATGCGGGTAGACAATATAAGCTCCAATATCTCGGCAAGTTATTACACAGTACGCATCATCCCAAACTCCAAGGACAGCCTCTTCCACTACCAGTTATCTTAGTTCGTGGAAGTGATAAACCGATGGCTTTGCAAGTTGACAGCCTAATGGGAAGCCGCGAAATTGTGGTTAAGAGCTTAGGCCCGCAGTTTGCTGAGGTGCATGGCGCTTCAGGTGCGACAATTCTTGGTGATGGTAGTGTGGTTGTGATTTTGGATCTGCCAGCATTGATTAGAGACGATATGGCTGGTGTACTTGATGCGATTGATTCGCCAGTGCAGAGTCCAGTGAAAGAAAGTCGAGCTTCTGTAGTTATGGTTATAGATGACTCCGTGACGGTTAGAAAGGTCACCACGCGATTATTGGAACGCAATGGCTATGATGTGATAACAGCCAAAGATGGTGTTGATGCGATTGCCCTTCTTCAAGATGAAATGCCAGACGTAATGTTATTGGATATAGAAATGCCACGCATGGATGGTTTTGAGGTAGCGACACTTGTAAGGCATGACGATAGATTAAAAGATATTCCTATCATCATGATTACATCTAGAACAGGGCAAAAGCACAAAGAGAGAGCACTATCCATTGGAGTAAATGAATATTTAGGCAAACCATTCCAAGAGCATGATTTGTTAGAAAATATCGAGCGGTTTGTGCGTTAATGGAAACGGAAGTACCTCGCCCAAATATAGGTGTTATTTCCGATTGTGCGTTGCAACGACATGTTCTTCAAAATGTCTTGAATGCATATGGTTTGAATGTGTTACTCAGTTGTGAACCTTCGCTTTTAGCAAGTCAGCTAGACTCAAGATTGGAGCAAGTCAATTGTTGGATCCTTGAGCTAGATGACGAAGAGTTTGAGTCGAACTCGTTAGACGATTTGATCGAACAAGAGCATACGCCGGTATTATTTGGCTTGGGTAAAGCGCCGGCAAAACACGATGAACGATATATTTCTTGGGAGCGACGACTGTTCTCAAAATTAGAAGAGCATATTGGAAAAGTAGAAGTACTCGAGTCCGAAGATTCGATTCTTGCTTTAGACGAAGCTCAAAATAGGCAATATGCCAACGAACCTGAAGTAAAAAAGCAGAAAAGTAAGGGAAAGGTAGTCGCTAAGGAAATATGGGTCTTGGCTGCGTCTCTTGGTGGCCCTGCTGCCGTGAAGGCATTTTTGGACGAGCTTCCCGAAACGATTAAAGCAGGGTTTCTTTATGCTCAACACGTCGATGCTCATTTTTCTAATGTTTTGACTAAAGTACTAGGTCGGCACGCTAAACTGGATCTCGGTGCGATTGAAGATGGCGCCATAATATATGAAGGTGATGTGCTGGTTGTACCTGTTGATAATGAAATTCAATTTTCGCGAACTGGGATTGAAGTAAAGAATAGAGAATGGGAAGGGCCTTATGGTCCATCCATTGATCAACTGTTAAAAAATTTAGTTAGTCTATACGGATCACGTTGTCACGCTATCATATTCAGTGGTATGGGAAATGACGGAGCCCTGGCTGCGCCGACCTTAAAGCGGAATAAGTGTTCCATCTGGACTCAAAGCCCAGAGACATGTGCGAACGGATCAATGCCCCAGTCGATCATTGATCTTGATTGTAGTGAGTTAACAGACTCACCAGAGTCATTGGCGAGAGCGCTTGTGGCACGTGTCGGTTATTAGTCTTGTCTAGACGATATAGTAGAACTGAATATTAGAAGAGGAATATTACGTGTCTGAAGCGCAAAGTGTTATATCTAGTTTATACTTGCCTGTTAGCCAAAAACAGCTCTTGTTGCCGAACGTTAGTGTCGCCGAAGTTGTGGGTTATCAACAGCCTATCAAATCGGTTGAATCCCCTGATCACTTTCTGGGTCTAGTTAGGTGGCGAGGCATAGATATTCCTGTAATTTCATATGAAATAGCGAATGGTCAAAAAGTAAGTAAAAAGGTAGACAACGCTCGAATAGTGGTAATAAACACAATTGGTGAGCATCACAATGACCTGCCCTTCTTTGCAATTGTGACCCAAGGCATTCCGCGTTTGGTGAAAGTAAGTGATGATTTGATAAAGAAAACGAAAAAGAAAATCGGTGAAGCTGACGCCGCCATCGTTAGGGTAGATGGAGAAGAGGCGACTATTCCGAATATAGAATACCTTGAATCTTTGGCTATCAATCAACTTTAGACGAGAGCTTAGAAAACCCGACGTTCTGGAGAATGTTGTATGAGGTCGAGACTCACAGACCCCGAAGACCTATATTTGGTAGCACTTTTACTGTTAGGGGTATATCAGGCTGTATCCCACCTAACAACCGGGCAGTATTTTTCGGCAGGCATCTTTGGATTTGGCGTTGCCATAATCGTTAAGTTGATGTTTCTTTCTGACGTAAAACAAGCGCAAAAACTTGCAGCATTAGCAATCTTTTGGCTTGCCTTTTCTATTTCTTCATATAGCTCTCAAGCAACTGATGCCTTGCTTTGGCTCTTCGTATTGGCTGCATTGACATATACTCAAGTTCCCTCGGCAAGTGCCAATATTTTGAATGTATCTGGTTTTCTATTGGTAAACTTGATAGGTGGTTATGCGTCGACAACAATTCTGTTTGGGAACATGTTTCCTGCCATTGTTTTTTTCGTGGTTTTATCGGTAGTTGTCGGGCAAAAAAGAAAAGCGTTTAATCTTCTTCAAGAAGCGAGGACCATAGATGTTGTAACGGGATGTCTGAATGCTCAGCAATTCAAGCAAGAAGTTAGAAAAGCAGCAGGTCTTCACGGTCGTTATGCAACGCAGGTGTCTCACTTAGCCTTAAAGTTTGATGATGAAGGTGACCTACTGAGAATATTAGGGCAGGCATCTTATGAGATATATTTGAGAGAGCTCGCTCAAGTTTGTCAGAGCCGGCTTAGAAATACAGACGTATTGTGCAGGTATGGAGAAGGGCTGTTTATGGTGCTCTTGCCTAGTACTGACCATATGAATGCGACGCACTTGGCAAAAGATTTGGTCAAATCATGCGATGCCTATGATTTTAGTTATGCAAACGAAAAGAGAAATAAGATTGCTAAATCACTTCAAAAAATACAGTTGAATTACCAAATATGCCAACTTAATCAAAATGAAAACTGGGAGTCATGGTTGAGTCGAAGTGTAAAATAAATTTCAAAAATTTTTACTTTTGGTGAGCAAATTCTGAATAAGTAGCTAGACTGAAAGTTACGTATTGAGCCAGATAAATTTGACTACTCTTTGTGGCAAGTATTGCCGGTCTGATAAGCGTTTCAGGTTCTCGGTTCATTAGAATAAGTGGATCAGGCTCTATGAGTCTAGAGAGCTGGTAGCTTGAGCTCATTCGTTACTGGAGCTTCTCTACTAGAGTGTCTCGCAATGATTATTCTTAGGTAAAACTATGTTTGGATTGAATAAAAACGCGTTGAAAGTGAATGAAGTTGCGATCGATAAGACTGATCTGCAGAACTTGGAAAGCAAAGCAGCTTTATTGGATCGTTTTTTCTCAGAAGACCCCATCTCTTTGGCGCAGGGTATTGCGTCAGACGTAAGTGAGAAAATTCAAAGTGGCATTGATTTCGTTGCCCAGGTTGAGAATAACCGGATAGGTGTCGAGTCTTTACTCAGTCTTGGTCAAGATGTTCGATCTTCGGCACAAGATGCAAGTGAAATAACCTCAAAAGCTGCTGAGACATCTCAACAATGCAGTGCGGATATGAGGCAGTTAGCAGATAACCTAGATACCTCCTCGAGCTATATATCAGAATTTACATCATTGCTTGAAAGTCTTGACGAAAGTAATAAGACGATTAGTAAATTGTTAGAGTCGATAAAAGCTATTGCTGATCAAACAAATCTACTTGCATTGAACGCCGCAATTGAAGCCGCGCGAGCTGGCGAGCATGGTAGAGGGTTTGCAGTTGTCGCCGACGAAGTTAGACAATTAGCAAATACATCCAATGAATCAGCCGAAGAAATACAAGGTGAAATCACCAAAATCACTGAAATTTCTAATTCTGTCATTTCGAAACAACAGGAAGTGGCCGAAGTTGTTAGTAGCAGTGTTACGATTGCAAATGAAACCATGACCAATCTCAAAGGAATGGAAGACATTGCGACAAATAGTGCTGATATGGTGGGTGCGCTATATGCGAGTCTTGGTGATCAAACTGACCAGACTGAGCAAATAAAAATTGAATTGGAGTCGTCAATTGAAAGATCTGGTTCAGTGTTGGGGGAAAGTGATGAAGTCAATGCTCAATTTCAGCAATTGGTTGATCAGTTAACCTCACTTACTCGGTGACCATGAACCGACAATAACGCCAATAAATTGCCAAAACCCGCTTAACTCAGCGGGTTTTTTATTTTGCAAAATAAAAAAATCGAACGTAATAGAATGAAAGTATTGATTGTTTTCTGAAATTGGTAAAACGGATTACAATTGGCAAGTTTAATGCTTCGTATAGAAAAAGAGCCTGAGTCGTTGACCAAATCAATCAAAATATTGGTTGCTCAGTCTTGAATAGGAGCGCTTAAGCATGAATAGTCATATTGATAAGCCAGCAGATAAGAACGACGAAAAGCTAGAGAAGCTAAGAAAACTTTATGCCAATAAATGCAGTCAAATTGAACATGCACAGTTGTCGCCAGATGAGCTTAGATATCGAGTGATGAAAGCTGAGGCTGATATGATAAAGGCTGAACTTGATCATTCTTGTTGATAGGTTGTCGTTACCATTCAAGAGGTAGACTGAAGCGAAATATAATCTACCTCAAAGAGTATTTCGTTGTGTGTGGTTCATCAGTGAGTTTTGATGTGCCAACTAGCGTACCATCGTAACGTTGAAATCGCTTCCCCCTACCATGTCTAGCATGTAAACTTTCATTTTTTGCAAATTACTTGGAAGCATCGATGCCAGAAGACATTTCAACGTATTACAAGTCGATTATTGAAAGTATAGGAGAGGATAGCAATCGAGAAGGCTTACTCGATACGCCCAAACGCGCTTCAAAAGCGATGCAATTCTTGACGACCGGGTATGATCAAAAATTAGAAGATATCGTCAATAATGCTGTGTTTGAGTCGGATAACGACCAAATGGTGATAGTAAAAAATATTGAGTTGTACTCATTATGTGAGCATCACATGCTGCCCTTTATTGGAAAATGCCATATTGCCTATCTCCCTGAAGGCAAGGTTCTTGGTTTATCGAAATTTGCCCGTATTCTTGATATGTACGCACGTCGACTACAAATACAAGAAAATTTGACCAAACAGGTCGCCGAAGCAATTCAATTGGTTACCGGAGCGAAAGGTGTTGGCGTTATCATAGAATCTCAACATATGTGTATGATGATGAGAGGTGTCCAAAAGCAAAATTCTGTTATGAATACGTCCGTGATGCTTGGCGCATTTCGTGAATCCCAGGCCACTAGAAGCGAGTTCTTAACACTGGCTACCCAGTAGTAATCACACTTAATCGTTATCTATATAAAGTTATACCGATACAGGAAATTTGAATGCTAAAGCTAGACACACTCAATCAGCTTAAACAACTAAAGAGTGACATTAAAGCCAGTCGAAATTTAATGAATGGTACGGTAAAAGGGTCAACTAACAAATTTGGGTTCGTTACTTTAGATTCTGGCAAAGATGTTTACTTACCGCCGGAAGAAATGGAAAAAGTATTGCCCGGAGACCGAATCGAAGTTGAAATTGTAAAAGATGCCAAGAAGAAAAAGGTAGCTAAGATTGAGCAGCTTTTAGAGTCACCAACCAAAATATTTTGTGGTAAATACATTACCAAGGGAAAAGCGCATTTTATTGAGCCTGACATCCAGGGAATGAATAGATGGTTTTTTGTTCCGCCTCAAAAAAGGAAGAATGCCCAAACTAAAGATTTGGTTCAATGTCGTATTGTTCAACACCCGATCAAATCAGGCAAGGCGCAAGCGGCGGTACTTGAGGTACTTGGAACTGAGCAAAAAATAGGTATTGAGCGTACTTATTCATGTACGAAGTACGGTTTATCTACAGAGTTTAGTGAGGCGATAGATACCCAATTGGCGGCCTTGAGCGAGAGCAATATAGACTCATTGAAAGAAAATCGAACTGACTTTACCACGATACCATTCATTACCATTGATGCTGAAACTACTGCTGATATTGACGATGCTTTATCGGTTGAGGAAAACGAAAAGGGTTGGAAGCTTTATGTTGCGATAGCTGATCCTGGTGCATTGGTCGAACCAGGGTCGCCAATAGAAAAACAAGCAATAAAGAGGGCAACATCGGTCTACTTTCCAAATCATAGTGTTCCAATGTTGCCTGACAAAATAGCCAGTGATTTATGCTCTTTGAAAGAAGGCCACGTTCGCTTGGCAAAAGTTCTTACGCTTCAAGTAAATAAAAATGGTGAATTGGGGGATTATGAATTAGAACTTGGTTACATCAGCTCGCGTAAGAAAATGTCATATGATGGTGTTAGTGAAGCTATTAGTATGCAAACTAGCGATATTGATGAAGAGCTGCGCGGTCTTCTTATTACACTTCAGCAGGTGACGGACGCGCTTCGTCTACGACGCAGTGAGTCAGCCTTAGTACAGGAAGCTCGGCAAGATTTTTCTTTAGTATTGAATGATCAACTAAAAATTAGTGAGATAGTTAAGAAAGAGTTTACTGTTGCACATCGAATAGTTGAAGAATCGATGGTGGCCGCGAATCGCTGTGTTGCGAAATATATCAAAGATAGTCAGCTAGATAGCTTATTTACAAAACATGGCGGTGTGCGACAAGACAGAGTTGACTCACTTCACAAGGTATTGAATGAAAATCTGGCTTCATTTCAAGGGCGAGATCTGACACAGTTTTCTGACTTTGTTGAAACCTTGAAAAATGTACGATCAGATGCAGATTTGAATGAATATGACTTGCTTGTTTCGCGGCAGCTAGAAAAGAGTACGCTGTCTTCAAAGTCAGGCCCACACTACGGAATGGGCTTATCTGAATACCTTACATTTACCTCACCTCTGAGAAAAGCGCAGGATTATCTTGTTCATCGACAGTTAACAAGCATGTTGACGGGTTCTCCTGAGCCGATTGATTCAAATCTAATAAATGATATTGAAGCAAGTATATCTGCCGCTAGAGGCGCTGTGTACGATACTGAGCAATGGTTAAAATGCCAGTTTATGTCGAAGAATAGAGGTAAGCATAAGGCTAAAGTACTTCGTACGTTCTCAACTGGCTTTCAAGTTCAACTATTTGAGAATGGTATAGAGGGTTTTATCTCTACAAAAGAAATGGAAGGCAAGTATAGTTTTAGCCAAGAAAGATTGACCTTGAAGGGTAAAGATCAATCTTTCAAACTTGATCAAGTTATCGATGTCGAGCTTAAGCAGGTTGATTGGTCTCGAAAACAGCTTCAGTTCGCGGTAGTTCTCGAATCAAATGCAAATACAGGTGAAAGTACCTAGCGACGTTTTTTCGAATGTGCGATATCTCCTACACGGCTTTGCGTTATATCCTCTTTCTCAGAATCCGAATCTTCACTAATATTTACCGTGCATGGACAGCAAGGCAAACGGATTTGTTTAAGGAAGTAAAAGGATGTCGTACTGAAGGATTCAGTCGAAGGCGGAGGAATCGCTAACCAGGATGGATATCAAGGACGCTTAGGATATTACGTCATAGGAATGACATATTGTCACGGATGATAATAAGACAAGGAATGTTCACGGATGGTTATGGATAGAAAGAACTAATGGATTAGTAAGGGACGCGTTAATTCTGAAAGGCAGTGCATTTTGTGTACTGCCTTTTTCTGTTTTAGAGCGTTCATTGTTGAAAGTATAAGATTCTTCAATGTTTGCCTAGTAGGCCAACTAACCCTGCTAGCATATATTCGCTGATAATAGTGACGTATTCTTCAATATCATTCTCTTGCTGGCAGTTAATATCGCCGTTCCAAATCATACTGATCGCACCATCAAATGTTGCCTCTAGACCCATCATTAAATGCTCAACAGATTTGTTGGGGAAAAGTCCTTTATCAATACCTGTTTGTAAAATTGCGCCAACATATGATTCAAACTCTTCATCAAGAGCATCAAAGTCAGCCTTAAGTTCAGCAGTAAGTCTTTCTCTGTAGTCAGCTCGTTTGCAGTAAAAGGACACACGGGCTTCAGCCGGGTTATCTAAGAAGAAAGAAAAAGCGGTACTGATTAGTTCTTTCAGGCTGTCAATTACTTCGCGTTGTTTAGTTTGCTGGCCTTTACGAAATTTATCTAATATACGGCGAGTAAAATCGATAGTGATATTGGCATAAATTTCTTCTTTGCATGTAAAATGCTTGTAGACTGTGCCCTTGCCAATTTCTGCTTTTTTCGATATTTGTTCTACTGTAACGGTTTCCCAGTGGGGCCCTTCAAATAGGCTAATTGCAGCATTGAGAATTTCTTGTTCTCTTCGCGCAAATTCGATTTGCTTTCGGCTTGATTTTGGCTTGCTTTCGGCGAGCATATTATTTCTCGTGTTTTCTTGGGTGGTTCACGTGCAATACATGACTTAAGGTCACAAAATTTTATCGGTAAAGCTGTCTTGAATCTACTTATTTTTATTGGGTGTATTAGAATAGTGGCTTGAAGTATTGGCTATTTAGCTTTTATAAGATAATCGTAGATTCTAACCCAATTGTATATTTGCCGTTTAATAAGAAAATAATATGAGTTTTCAGTCCATTCAACAAACCTTCTTAAATCTCAGATCTCATAAAGTATTCGAGCTGTTTATTGTGTCTGTGATAATTTTTTCCGCTCTCATGGTAGGCGCGAAAACCTATGAGTTGTCTGACTCACTTAGTTCACTGCTTGTCTGGTTGGATTGGGGGATCACCCTGTTATTCTTAATCGAAATTGTCATTCGATTTTTGGGTGAAGAGCGTAAAATCAATTTTTTCAAAAATGGCTGGAACTTATTCGACTCTTTGATTGTTCTAGTCAGTATAGTTCCTATCGACAATAGTGAAATAGCAATTGTTGGGCGGTTGATTCGCATATTTAGAGTGCTGCGAATGATATCGATAATCCCCGAACTCAGGTTATTACTTAACTCCTTGCTTAAGGCCATGCCTCAATTAGGCTATGTGGTGCTGTTGATGTTTATTATTTTCTACATTTATGCGGCAGTCGGAACTACATTTTTTGCACATATCAACTCTGAGTTGTGGGGGGATATTTCAATTTCTCTTTTGACTCTATTTCGGGTGATGACCTTCGAAGATTGGACGGATGTCATGTATGAAACAATGGAGCATTATAGTTTAAGCTGGATCTATTTTATTACGTTCATCTTTTTTACGGCATTTGCCTTTTTGAATATGGTGATTGGCATTGTCGTGAATGTACTTGAAGAAGAAAATCAGCGAGTAAAAGAAGAGAGCGATAAAGAACAAGGTAAGGCAACGCTTGAAGACTTAAGAGCTGAGATCAGAGAATTGAAAAGTTTGATTCAGTCGACAACTAAATAATTCTAGTATGACACTACTCAAAACAGTGTTTGCCCAAAAATAAATGCAACTTGGGCCATGCCTGCTACGGCTCCCAAGGCGCCACCTATTGCAATAAGTTTGATTTCATCTTCTTGAAAGCAAGGTCGGAGCAAGTCTTGAAATTCTTCGGACGGTAGATTCTTCATTCTTTCTGACATAATTGACTGTACTACTTTGGCGCGCGCCTGGTTGAACGCTAGGTCGTTCAGGGTACGAACCGAAAGGTCAATTGCCTTCATACCTGTGTCACTCTTTAGGTCTGCAAATCCTTTTGGTCCGATCGCAACTTGTGTGAAAGGCTTTATTATTCCCATAGATTCATCCACTAGCGCCTCAAAGTGTTTTTGGATTATCGCTCGTGTTCTTGCTGACTCTTCACCTGTTAGCATGGCTAGCACGATTTGATCTACAGTGAGTATTTCTTCAGTAATGATACGGCAAAATGTATCGGATACGGCTGCTTGACGCTTTAGAAACAAACCGTGAATGTTTAAGCCAAAAATCCTCTTAGGGTTAACGGGTCGAAAAATCATATTTAAAGCGACCCAGTTCGTAGCCCATCCAACTAGAAAGCCACAAACAGGTAAGACAATTGCATGCGGGAAAAAGTACCAGAGTATCAATTGTGGAATGCCAAAAATAAAGCCAAACCACAAACCGCTCTTGATGATGAAAGAAAACTCACGTGACCCACATTCCAAAAAGATTTTATTAAGCAGAGATTTATCTTGAACGAGTTTGTCAGTCACCATTTTTTTTAGGTCAAAAAGAGATTCAATCTTGGGGCCCATGTCTTCAACAAGGTTCTGCATGATATGAGGAAGCTGTTCCTTTACGCGCAGATAAATAGCATTCTTTATTGGGTTTGGTAAATTCTTCCACAGCGTTTGATGGCGCTTCAATAAAATCTCATCGACGAGTTCGTCAATTTGGGGTTCTATTGTTTCCAGTATATGACTTGCTATAACGTCGGGATCGATCAGTTCTACAATTTCGGAGACAGTACCAATTCTCGACAGGGTTGAATCAACACTAATTTCCGCCATTTTTCGCGCTTTAGATGGAATGATACCCTGCCAGCCGAATATGGGTCTTACACCCCGAAATTCAAGCGGGTAGAAGGTTAGTTTGATTGCAAGCCAATTTGTTACAAAACCAACAATGGCCGCAATGACTGGAATACTTAGGAGCTTTAATATTTCGATTCAGGGACCTTTATAATGGCGGTATTAAGGCTGTGAAACATGTTTTTTGTTATCCTTATTTTAGGTGAAATGCACTCTATATCTGTCTCAGTTTGTATAAATAGGGCCCACACCAATGCTCCATATGACCACACTAATTGCCAACAGGCCAACCAACATGACTAAACCAACTGTTAACACAGCACTGGCGAACATAAAGCCACGGTCTTCAGGGACTTCCATCAAGATAGGAATACCTTCAAATAAAAGGTAAACCGCCCAGCATATTGCTATGACGCCCGCCGCCATATTGACCCACAGTATAGGGTAAACCGCCGTAATTCCGATAACGAATAGAGGGGTTGCGGCATATGTCGCGAGGGCGAGTCCTTTGTGTTTTGTTTCATCGGCACCGTAAGTGGTTGAGAAAAAATCGATAAACTTACCGATGATAAATAATCCACACAGCATAGCAGCATAAAATAGGAGGCAGAGTTGAGCTGCACTGTTGTGTGTTAGTTTTACAATCTCTCCGTCACTAATCTGCCACCCTACTTCACTGGCACCGTAAAAAGCCGACAAAGCGGGTATTAAGGCCAGTAAGATGATGTGTCGTAAATAAAGGCTAGAGGTAGATTCTTGATTTGAACGAATGGACTCCCACTCTTTTCCTGGGTTTGTTAATATTCCAATACTGTGTTGTAAACTCATATTTGCACCTTCACGAAACTCGTTAAATCACATCTTTATTATTTTCATTGAGCTACTCAAGTGTTCTTTTTTTTTCAATTCGAGTCAACCAATTTATGTTGAGATTCAAAATGTCCTCTAAATTGCATTTAGGGGACTGATCACATACCATGCCCACACTTCAACTACCACACCGTGCATGCAATATGTCTCGTCGCTCCCTTCTACAAATTGGCTTGTTACACCGTTTAGTGATTGCGGCGATGATATCTACTGTTGTGTGGGTCGGCATAATTTTAGTGACTGCCTAGTATGATTCTGTCTTGTGAGAATTTAACCCTGGGCTACGAGTCGCATCCAGCTGTTCATCATCTAAATTTCGAAATTGAGCAGGGTGCTCTACTAGCATTAGTGGGGCCAAACGGTGCGGGTAAGTCGACTCTATTAAAAGGTCTAATGGGCCAAGTTTCCCCTTTGGAAGGTTGTATCAACTTAGAGTTGGAACGGTCTGATATAGCTTACCTGCCACAGCAAAGCCATGTAGATAGAGACTTTCCTATTAGTGTACAAGAAATGGTTGCCATGGGCGCATGGCGGCATACCGGTGCTTTTGGTCGTTTAAGAAGTCGCCACAAAAGACAGGTTTCATCAGCCTTAAATCAGCTTGGTCTAGCGGGCTTTGAAAAGAGGATGATTTCGACTCTATCTGGCGGCCAAATGCAGCGAGTTTTATTTGCGCGTTTGTTGGTACAAGAGGCTGACATGATTTTGTTGGATGAGCCATTCACAGGAGTAGATAGCCGCACATCACATGACCTACTGCATTTAATATCAACGTGGTCTGAGCAGGGCAAGACGATCATTGCCGTGCTTCACGACCTAGAACAAGTGAAGAATCATTTTCCACAAAGTTTACTATTGTCTAGAGAATCTATCGCCTTTGGTAACACGGAAGACGTGCTGACAGAAGAGAATTGGCTAAAGGCGAGACAGTTGAATGAGGCGTTTGATGAACATGCCGGTCATTGTGCAACTCACTAAGGGAGCATTGTTTGTTTGAGTTTCTGATTTCACCTTTTACAGAATTCTCGTTTATGCAAAGGGCCCTAGTTGGCTGCATTGCTATTTCGCTTAGTTCAGCACCAATCGGTGTGTTTTTAATGCTGCGTAGAATGAGCTTAACTGGCGATGCTATGGCGCATGCAATTTTACCTGGTGCTGCTGTAGGGTTTCTCATTGCCGGCTTGTCTATTGAAGCGATGACTATCGGCGGTATTGTGGCCGGCTGCACGGTTGCCGTGTTGTCGGGTATGGTGTCTAGAATTACGGAAGTGGCCGAAGACGCGAGTATGGCTGCTTTTTATCTGATATCGCTTGCGGTTGGTGTTTTGATAATTTCAACCAACGGTAGCCAAGTAGACTTGTTGCATGTGTTGTTTGGTTCAGCGCTTGCCCTAAATGACGAAGCTCTTTACCTGCTCGGTGGTATTTGTTGTCTAACCTTGTTTACACTCGCGAGTGTTTTCAGGCCTCTAGTGCTTGAATGTATGGACAGATTGTTTCTTCAGTCGGTTAGCGGATTGAGCCCGGTCGCGCATTTTTCTTTTCTTGTATTGGTCGTGATCAATTTGGTAGGAGGGTTCAATGCCTTGGGTACCTTGATGTCGGTGGGGATGATGATCTTACCGTCTGCAGCGGCACGATACTGGGTGAAGAGTTTGGATTTATTGTTAGTTCTTTCTTGTTTTCTTGCGATATTCAGTTGTTATGTCGGCTTGTTATTGTCTTACCATGTAGCGTGGCCAACCGGTCCAGCTATAATCCTGATATTGGGAGGTCTATATGTGCTGTCTTTTTCAGTCGGCACTAATGGTAGTATTCTCAGGTATCTTTCTAAGCCGAAACACTTAAGCGCATAGGTTCAAATAGATGAAATCGTGGTTTAAATCAATCGAAAATGATCAAGAAAGTACCTCCTACCCTCTTGAGAAAGTGCTCGCTGAATTAACCTTTAATGAAGACGGTTTGATTCCGGTTATTTCACAAGATTATCAAAGTAAAGACGTATTGATGTTCGCATGGATGAACTTAACCTCACTACAAGAAACGCTTCAAACAAATCGAATGTGTTATTGGTCTCGGTCACGCCAAGCATTTTGGAAAAAAGGCGAGAGTTCGGGGCATTGGCAGACGTTAAAGGCTTTGAGCACAGATTGCGATGGTGATGTTCTATTGGCCTTGGTCGATCAAGAAGGTGCCGCTTGTCATACCGAAAGACGTAGCTGTTTTTATTTAAAATTTATCGATAAGCGCGTACAAATCATTTCGAAATAGCCAGAAAGGTGGGCTGGCTATTCAACGAATAGTTTCATTACATGTTAGGCGACAATCTCGGCACGTTTCAAGGGCGTTTTTAGTACTCGGTCGTACAAGAAAAACAATGCTTCGCGAGCTTGATTGAGGCGCGCGCGCGACAAAGATAGTTTTTTGCCTAAATGCTTAAGAAATTCTTTTACATTTTTTTCTGACAGGGAGCTCGGACTTTTTAAGTCAAAGTAAGCGAGGTACTGTGATATCCAATGTTGGTATGTTTGAATGGTTCTAGTGCTTAGGTCTTGGTCACGAACAGCCTCAGCCAATTCATGAGATAGGCCTGGTTGGCATTCATCAAGCGCAATTGTTGTACTCATAGCTAGCGTTTCCTTCTACTGCTTTACAGAGATCTATTATTATCCACTGTCCTTGTGAGGATCTCTTATTATTGTGTTTTTATCGGAGGACTTGTTCATATCAATCTGGGCGGTAACCCAGATTGTTCAGTAGAATGAAATTAACTCTTAAATGATTTAACTTCATTAATATATTTTTGCATGGCATCGTCAGATGACTGCCCTTTCAAGTCTTCCCAAGCTGTATATTTAGCTCGGCCAACAAAATCCATCATGCCGGGCTTCTTTCCTGAAACATCGCCTTCTGTTGCTTGTTTATATAAAGCATACATTTGTAATTTTTGCTCATTAGAAAGCTGTACATCGCCTTCTGCATTTTGAACGTAATCAACAGTTTCTTCGAACGTTTGTTTTAGATCGCTCATTAAAGGGCTCCTTTGAAAAGTGTCGCGATTATAACCCCCTTATTTCAATATCGGTAGTGAAATAACTGAATCCACTGTTCCAATATTGTGCATAATTGCCTTGTTTTGTGATGTGGTTATTAAAATCAAAATTAACTCATTACGCTAAATCTTTGTACTCAAACAAAAATGAGTTCTAACATAAACAAAGTGTACGAATGCGAAAGTAAAATTAGGCGCGAAAACAGAGGGCCAAATAAATTCATTATTCATTTTCTATGGAGGAAAATTAGCTATCGAGCATTTTCTTGGCGAGGGTTCCTAGTGTTTGTATTGCTTGCTCTCTTTCTTTTGTCCACTCGTTAGAATAATTTAGTCTGATTGAATGTCTAAACTTCTTGGGGTTCGACGAAAAAATCTCACCTGGTGCGACAACGATGCCAAGCTGCTTCGCTTTCATATAGAACTGCGTACTATCGATTTCTTCCGAAAACTGAAGCCAGGCAACAAACCCCCCTTGAGGTTTCGACAGACGTGTATTCTCAGGAAAGTATTGGCAAACCAGATCGAAAAGTCGGTCTCGTCGTTGGCAATACGTTTCACGTGCGACCCGTAAGTGCCGGTCAAAACTACCTCTAGAAAGGATTTCAGCCACGGCGAGCTGAGGTAAATTAAAGTGACTGGAATTACTCAAGAATCGTTGATACTCGACTTGTTCAAGAAATCGCCCAGGCATTACCCAGCCTAATCCTAGTTGTGGTTCAAGTACTTTTGACACAGACGAGCACAGCAGGACCAAACCTTTATCATCGAAAGATTTTACTGACCTTGGTCTTTGTTCGCGATAGCCGAGCTCACCATAAATATCGTCTTCGATAAATGGAATATCGTATTGATAGAGCAACTCAACTAGTTGTTGTTTGTTTTCGTCAGGCATTAGCGCGCCTAAGGGGTTACTAAAGTTTGGAACGCTAAGAATTGCCTTTATTGGCCACTGCTCTAGAGCTAGCTTCAGTGCCTCGATACTCATACCATTTGTTGAGTCTGACGGAATCTCAATGGCCTTCAAGCCTAAGGACTCGATTAGTTGTAGTAATCCGTAGTATCCAGGCGTCTCAACTGCAACAATGTCTCCGGGTTCGCAGCAAGACCTAAGACAAAGACCAATGGCACCTTGGCATCCAGCCGTGATAACAATTTCATCAGGGCTCACAAGTACACCAGAATCAGCGGCGCGACGAGCAAGCTGGCGCCTAAGTGTTTCGTTTCCCTTTGTTGAGTCATATCCAAGACCTAAAAACTTTTCGGTTCGAACTATACGAGCAAAAGCCTTTTTCAATTGTTGCAAAATTGGAAAGTCGTTGGCTGGAACCGCCGCACCCAAGCTGATTAGTTTGGGGTCTCCAGACGCACGCATAACGTCCATTACCAGTTGAGAAGTGGTGACTTGTTCTGGTGCTGAGGCTTCAATTGGAATGCTCGGCTTCGCGAGCGTTTTCGACGCGACTGCTTTAACGAAGTAACCGGATTTAGGTTTTACTTCAATTAACCCCCAGTCTTCCAATAAGTTGTAACTCATCACGACAGTTGAGACGCTTATGTTTCGTTGCTTAGATAATCCTCGTACCGAAGGTAGTTTCTCTTCAGACTTGTATAGCCCCTGCCGAATTTGTTCAGCAAGTTGCTCAGCAAGCCGCTTATAAATAGGTAAAGCCATAAACTAATCACCTTAAACCAGTACAGATTATCAATATTAACCCAGAACAGATGCACTATATTATAACTGTACTGCATTAAATTACAATAATCTGAATCTGTTATGGTTTATCTGTACTCGATACACTATATCTTCAATCAATCATGTATATTTTTGATGCAGGAGTGCAGTGATATGACCTTAAGAATTGTAGATATTTTGACTTTGATTTCCGAACTAAATCAACATGCTAATGTGATTTTCCGAAATGTCATGCGAAATATCGCGGTCATTCTAAGCCGTTTTTGTACAAAGATTAGTTTAATGCACGGCCGGTCGCTGCAACGTAGGCATTTATCTCGTTTGACTGAGGAGCAACTTGAGGACATTGGTGTCACGAGAGAACAAGCTAAACGCGAGTCGAAAAAGCAGTTTTGGAAGTGACTTGAACTATCTGTTATAAAGGACAGCTAACCGCTTAATCATTGAGCCATTTAGATGTCCGAAGAGAAGAACCGATTCCGTTCCTGGTTGCCAATCGCCACTATGCTATTGGCTACCTTGTTGACCGCTTCGGTTTTTATAGGTCAAGAAGCTGATCAAACCAAATGGGAAACTATAAGCAAACAGTATCAGCAAACCTTGTTGCAGCGAGAACTGCCAATTTACGTAGAATACGTTACTCGTCGCTGGAATATTGAGCGCATTGGGTCTGAGGGGTATTTAGCTGAGCTTCATACAAAGTCTAATCAGTCATCCTATGAAGAATTAACCAAAATGATTTTGATGGACAAATCGTTCTATCACTATCTCAACGCTGATGGGCATCTATTAATGCCGCGAGAGTCTTTAAGGGAGCTTCTAGGCGTAAGGCTCGCTCTTTATCAGCAATTAGACAGCATGAACGAATTTCGATTTGGCTTAAGTGGTGATCGCTTTACTTCTTCAGACTTGTTTTCACAGGTATTTGCAGAAACAAACAGCGTATATTTTTTGTATGGCTTGATACTATTGTTGATCTCGTCAGTCTTGGTTGAGTTAGAAATGGGTTCGACTAAGATTTGCATCCTATGGATTTGTTCTAGTCTGATCTCTTCTGTTGTTTATCTACTTGTTGCCGATATGTTTAGCCCTACTTATCAAGGTATATCAGGCATATTATTATCGACTGCATTTGCTTGTGTTAGCCTTCTTTTCTTCAGGCTTTCGGATTCTGTTGGAGATGTATGGGCTCAACACAAAAAAGAGATAGTATTTCTCGTCCTCTTTAGTGCAGCCTTAATTGTGGAGGTCTTGTTATATTTAACGGAGAAAGAGTTCGCCGTTAGCTATGTATTGGCCAGTGTGATGGCAAGCGTTTGTGGCATTTTATTTACTGTTGTTAGGAAAAAAATACTCACGATTGCTAAGGCGTACGATGATGCAATTGCAGAGGAAAATGAATGGCCGTTTAGGGTTGAATTCGCAAAGGCGATGAATAAAATTTCACAATTTCGTTTTGATTCGGCGCGTAAAGACCTACGTGAACTTCATCGGGTACATCCTGACTCTACCAACATATTGCTGCAGCAATATCAATTGGAGAAGCTAGAGCCCGAAAGTACAGAGTATTGGCGCTGTGCTAACGAATTAATAGAATTGGCTGAGAGAAAGAAAGATTACGCACGTATGTCTTTATTGTTTAAAGATATTCAGAAAAATGCGGCGACTAAACAAATGGCTCGACAAAGCCTTAAGCCTGAAAGTTACCACAAAATGATGATGGTATTTGTTGCCTACGATCAGCTAGCAAAAGCTGAGCACGCTTATTTGTTTCTGGAGCTAGGTGCAGAAAGTGAGATTAGAAAAGAAGCATGTAAATTGTTGATCAATGAATTTCGAATTAGAGGCTTACTATCTAAACAACAGCAATATCAAATGCTGTATGAACGAATGGTCTAGTTCAAGCGCGCGTTAAATTAACGAAGTAGGAAAATAGAATGAATGGCATTGAAACCAAAATTGACCTTATTCGTCATGGTGAGCCTGTTGGAGGCCAGCGAATGAGAGGTTCACAAGATGACCCATTGTCGGAATTAGGCTGGTATCAAATGAGAGACAGTGTGGGCGAGCATTCTCCTTGGGATAGCATCGTAAGCTCGCCGTTAAAACGATGCTTTAATTTCTCAGAAGAGTTGTCCAAGAAGCTAAGCGTTGACCTAGAAGTCGACGGTGAGTTTAGAGAGATCGGGTTTGGAGAATGGGAAGGTAAAAGGATTATCGACCTGATGAAGGAGGATCCTGAAGCCATTCGTAAGTATTGGAAGGACCCAGAATCTAATGGTCCCGAGGGTTCAGAGCTTATGTCGGTCTTCATCAATCGAGTTCACGAGGCATGGGATAAATTAGTCGCTGATACGCAGGGAAAGCATACTTTACTGGTATGTCATGGCGGTGTCATTAGAGCGATTCTTACTAGAGTCTTAGGAATGGGGCCAGAGAATCTATGGAACTTCGATGTTCCCTACGCCAACGTATCGAGAGTTGTATACCACCACTTTCCCGATGATGGCCACACGGCACAGCTAAAATTTCACAAGGCACGTTTTTAGAGATTGAGCCTGTGACAACCTTAATTTGAGACGGTGTTTTGCGATATTGTGTTTGTACCCATCTTTGGTTAGTGTGACTCGTAGTCAAAATTAACCTAAAGGGGTAAATATGAAAAAAATTCTGACCATATTTGGTGTCTTAATTCTCTGTGCCGTCACTGTTCAGTTCGCTAGTGATCACTATCGTCACGACTTCTATAAATGGGCGATTGAATTTGAAGCATCTAACGCGGGTTTGGTGGCTAAAGCTGGCTCGTTAGAAAATCAGAAATTTGCGTATTTTGAAACACCGCGTCAAGAGGGACAAGAAAGCATCATCATGTTGCATGGCTTTGGTGCGAGCAAAGAGAACTGGTTACGATTTGCGGCACCGTTAAAAGGGAAATACCACATTGTTGCGCTAGACCTGATGGGACATGGCGATAATGATAGAGATTTATCACGGTCTTATACGATCGAGAATCAAGTTGAGTATGTACGGCAAGTCGCTGAAAAACTATCCATTAAAAAGTTTCATCTTGTCGGCAATTCAATGGGGGGCGCGATATCGTCTCTTTATTCCGCGATCTATCCGAATCAGGTGTTATCCGCAGTCTTGATCAGCCCTGCTGGTGTACACGATATTCCATCACGCATGGACGAATTATTGGTAGACGGCGTTAACCCTCTAATTGCGACATCGCATGAAAGTTTCGATGAATTGATAGATTTCGTGATGGAAAGTCGACCGTATATTCCGTCTGCGATTACGAAAGTTGAGGCTGAAAAAGCAGCAACGCGAGTTCAAATAAATGAGAAGATATTTAGTGATATTAGAGTTGGATTAGTGGAAGGGATGGAAGAAAGTCTCAGGAGCATTAAGGCACCTGTACTCATTATTTGGGGAGACAAAGATCGAGCGATTAACGTCGGAAACATTGATAAATATGCGCAGCTTATTCCCAATGCCAGTAAGCTGGTATTAGAAGATATAGGGCACATGGCGATGATCGAGGTTCCTGAGTTATCTGCCAACGCGATGATTGAATTTATGCCCAAACGTACTTGATAGGGGGTCGTCACCGCTTTAACTTATAGCGGTGACTTGTCTTATATAATCAGTACAGGTTTTTAGCAAATAGAAGTAACCGAGGGGGTTAAATTACTGACTCAAATCCCTCAAAATTTGGTGGACCCAAATAAAGATCCATCGACGGCTTAGCGCCCGAATGTGCTTTGCGAAAGGCATCGGATTTAGTCCACTCCATAAAATCTGCTTTGGTTTCCCAAATCGAGTGTGAGGCGAATAAAGTATATTCTTCGCTACTTTCGCTTTGAAGTAAGTTAAAGGTCTTAAAGCCGGGAACCGTATCGAGAAAAGTCTCGCGCTTCTTCCATATTTCAATAAAGTCATTTTCACGACCAAGTGTTACTTTGAATCGGTTCATTGCTACGTACATATGTTCTTCCTAATAGGTATAAAATAAGGTTTCAAGACAGGTTCAGAAGCAAATTATTGAATGACTTGAAGCCCTTGATCAAGGGCTTTTACAAATATCTCGGGCATTTTAGAAAGCCTGCCTGTTTTTAAAGAGATGCATGCGAAGTTCATTTTAGCATTCAAAATTGTTTTCTTATCGCTAGCTCTGATGATTTGAAACTGCCTAGAGCAGGTAAATCGCTGGTCGCTCGCGATCACCCAGGTTGCTACGTGTAAGCAGTCATCAAGATAAGACGCGTTAACATAATCTATCTCTGTACGCGTGATGGCCATCGCTTTACCAATCTTCTCTTTTACATCCCAGCCACAGCCTAGTGACTCGATATGATCCCAAGCTATATTTTCAAGAAATTCAACATAACGAACATTGTTAGTGTGTCCTAACTTATCTGTCATCTCCTTTGAAATGGTGATTTCATGTAGGTATGGGTTCGGATGGATCCAGTTGTTCAATTGCGTCATTGTTGTGATAGTTCAGCCTTCTTTATATGGCGACTTATGATCTGTGTTAGGTACAAACTTATTTGTTCTGGTAGGTCGTGTCCCATTCCTGGTACAAGGTGCAGTTTCGCATTAGGTATTTCTTTTGTAATTGCCTTTCCGCATTCAGGCTTAAGTAAAGGGTCGCTCATACCATGAATGACCTGAGTTGGAGCAGTAATCTTGCGAATGTCATGTTCTAATCCTCCAGTGGCCAAAATAGCTTGCAGCTGTCTAATCGCGCCTCCAGGAGAGAAGCTACGTTCAAAACTACGCGTGACCGAATCAATAATTCTCTTTTTTGATGTAGGGTAATCAGGGCTTTGAACATCAATCCAGAATTTTATCCATCGCTTAGTGACCGACTCAACATCTTGGGCTGCCAGACCGGACTTACCTAGCTTGTACATTAGCTTGAATTCCGGAAGAGGTAACTTAGGAGAATTGGTAGACGACATTATGGAAGTAAGCGATCTAACCCGCTCAGAATGGTTGGCCGCTAAAAGCTGGGCAATCATTCCGCCCATCGATACCCCCGCAACATGTGCGCTTTTCAACCCGATAGCTTCAATAAGATTTGCAGTATCGTTAGCCATTTCGTGCAGTGTGTAGTTCGCCTGAGGGCTCATGCCAAACTTATGAGATAGAAAAGCGATTCGTGTATCGACTTGAATCACCGACTTCATCTTGACCGATAAGCCTATGTCTCGATTATCAAAGCAGATAACACGGTATCCCAGTTCAACCAAGTCGTTTAAGAAATAATCTGGCCAATGTGTGAGCTGGCAAGCCAAGCCCATGATCATAACGAGCGGAGTAGCAGATGGATCTCCTCTTTCTTGAACACAAAATTTCATTCCTTTGGCTTCGACTATATATTCGCGGACATCAAAAATTGAGGGTTGTACCTTAAGGTTGCTGATCATGATGGAGCTCCAAGGGTATTTACCTATTCTTATTGTTAGAAGTGGTTTCTTCGCTTAAATGTACCTAAGTCATTAAAACGAATGCCTTTGGCACGCATGACCTCATGTGCTGCTGAAACCGTTAACTGCCGAACATAAAATGGTTCACCGACGACAAAATGATGAACGCCATGAGTACTGCCAAAATTGAAACAAAATAACTGTAAGGGCCAAAAGTACCAAGCATTGAGTACTTGGGTCTGACGCATTAAGGAATCTACACCGCCGTAGTAGTGCATATTTGAACTGATAAAATTGAGACAAAACGATCTTAATAAGGATGGTGCGATCACTAGCACGACGACCTTGTCGAGTATATTTGTGAGCTGTAAGGTTTGGTCTGACCACATCAGGCTGATACCTATAAAGTTAGTCGCGCCTTCTACAATATAAAACAACAAAAAGCTGTACCAACAAATAGCACACACTACGGGAAATGGAAAGTTTACCGCGATAATTTTTAAAACATGACGCCATTTGTTTTTACCCGGTCTAAAAAGTACTTTTGCAATGTTCCCTGCGAAAGTATCAAGCATAATCCACCATCTCAGAATACCGAATGATTGTCCGTTTCCAATACCCACCTCTTCAATATCTGCCTCTGTGCCTGATACCTTATGATGAAGTAAGTGTAAGCGACGTCTCACCCACGGGTTTATGGTAGTGGGGCGAAACACCCAAACACCTAGCATCATGAAGTTGTGTATTACAGCATTGTTTTTAAAATATTGCCGATGAATCAGGTCGTGCTCTAACTCATGTAAAAAGGAGCAGAGGATGGCGATTAATGGAACACTTAGCCAAGGAGAGACAACTTCAATCAAATAGCCATAGGCTAGCAGGCAAATACACGCGATACTAAGAGTGAAAATAGACAGACCAATTAAGTTTTGACGTTTTAGAATAGGAAATGCATCGCGCCATTCGTCTCCGCGTCTTTTTATTACTGACCTTATGTCCTTTATATCTTGGTTGTCTTGTTGTTGTGATTTTTCTGTATTCATTAATATTGATCTCAAAGTCTAACGTGAATGGAAAATACTAGACTAGTCGAATTATATAGGCCAATCTTGGTGGTCAAGTTGACCTAATGTACTATGTTTATGGCCTGTGCATATATTCCAGCGTTTAGTATTTTTCTCTTAAGGTGCTGCTATGTTTGAGAATCACGCGATTTATCCGGGTTCTGAATTATCGCTTATTAAGACGTTTATGCGTCAAGAAGGCTTTGAAGAAGTCCATTGGTTACTCGGAACCGGCTTAAAGGAAAGCGCGATGGATCAAAAGGATACATTGGTGTCTCTTCATCAATTCGATATTATCTATCGGAATATCTATCGTTTGCTACAAGCTGCGGATGTTGGGTTTCGCTTCGGCCAATGCTTGAACCTTTCGCGCTGGGGGGTACTGAGCCTTGCTCTGATGTCAGCGAGTTCACTGGGAAGAGCCTTAGAAATTGCAAATAGCCACCGGGTGCTAGTGCGTAGTCGTTTTAACCTATCTCATTGTGTTGAGGGGGAATACGTCAAGATAGTGGTAAGCCAAGTATCAACATTGCCTTTTCCGGTTAATATAACGTTCGGTTTTGAAATGTTGATCGCCTCATTGCAACGGCAAATTTCAGACCTGATCCATCGAGGGTTTGCCTTCAGCAAGATAACTCTTAAGTATGCTAAGCCCATACATTATAGAACGTACAGCGAACACTGCGCTTGTCCGATAGAATTTGATGCTCAAGAAAATACACTTTGGGTCCCCATTAAGACGCTTATGGAGCCGCTCATGCTCTCAAACCAAATGGTTGAGAAACAGGCCATAGCTATTTGTGAAGAAGAAATGGCACGGGTTGAACAGGTTCAAAAGGGTGATATTGCATGGTTGGTCAAGACCGAGTTTACGCAATGCGACGTTAGCAAGACAAACCTGGAGGCCCTCTCCGCGCGTCTGGGGATGAATGCGAGAACCTTAAGGCGAAAGCTGCAGCTTGCTGACACCAGCTATCGCGAGTTATATCAGCAATATCAATTTCAGGTGGTGGTTCAATCCTTGGCAGATCATCAGCTAGATTTAGCTACGATCGCGAAGCAAAGTGGCTTCTCTGATGCCGCAGGGCTCAGGCAGGCCTTTGTAAGGTGGACCGGTATGTCTCCAAGTCAATATCGAAGGAGTCTCATGTAGCATATGAGATTTCGATAGATCATTTTGAACTTAAGTAGAAAATGAAGTGTTTCAACATGTAGAGTTTGAGCCTATTATTTAGCGACACAATAGTGAGAAGTTTCGCACGCACTGATGACGTTAGTACCAGTGAAACGGAGAGATTTGATGGTTTCTGAAAGATCCAAATTGTCATCGAGCGAGCCTGTCGCTAATCGTCACTCCCCTATCGGGCGAAAAATTCTATTTCATATCTTACTGTTCAGTTCGTTCGTTACGCTCCTAGTAACCTTGTTTCAATTATATTCTGACTACCTTGAGCAAACGGATCTAGTCGATCAAAGAATGGTACAAATCGAGCGAAGCTATCGAGATAGCTTGGCAAATGCCATGTGGTTTTTTAATACCAGTCAAATAGAAAATATCCTCACAGGAATTATGAAATTTGACGCAGTTCATTACGTTGGAGTGAAAATCAAAAACGGCGATGAATATACCCAAGGAAAGCAACGGCTTGAAGAAAACTTACGACATCACGAAGTCGATGTGCGCTACCAAATGGATAGTACTGACGACTACGTAGGTCACCTTATGATCGAATCAAATATAGAAGGTGTGGTTCAGCGTCTCAGCAAGAAATTCTGGTTGATTCTGGTTTCTCAGGCAATCAAAACATTCTGTGTTTCTATGTTTATTCTTTTCATCATTTATTATTTCGTTACGCGTCACCTAAGCACTATTTCGAATTTTGTGCATGGGCTAGACCTAGATGACAAACATCGAGATTTAGCACTTAGTCGAAAGCTGTCGTCTAAAGAGGATGAGTTTGATCAGATTGTTGATTCGATCAACCGTATGAAAAGAAAATTAATAGACGACGATGTAGAACAAAAGCAAACGGCGATGAAACTCAGAACACTCTCGCAGACAGTTGAACAAAGCACCTCTTCAATTTTGATTATGGATGTCAATGGCCTCATTGAATACGTCAACCCGACATTTGAGCAATCAACCGGATATTTGCTGACAGATATTTTGGGCGAGAAATCGAATTCGCTCAGCTTTGGAGAAAAAACCGAAGAGTCTTACGGTGAAATTTGGGGCTGCATATCGAAGGGGGATAAATGGATAGGTGAGCTAAATAGTCGGCGTAAAGATGGGACCCAACTCTGGGAGTCAGCCTCCATTTCTTCTCTTATGAGCTCCAATCAAGAGATTGCCCATTTTTTAGTGATCAAGGACGATATATCTGAGCTTAGGCAGGCAGAGCAAAAACTACGACATGCGCAAAAAATGGAAGCGGTGGGTGAACTGTCAGGTGGTATTGCGCACGATTTTAACAATATTTTAGGTATCGTCATGGGCAATCTTGAATTGCTACAGCTTAAGTTAAAGGATGACGACAAGGCGCGATATAGAATTAAAAAAGCGATGACAGCGAGTCAACGGGCCGCAGACTTAACACAAAAGTTACTCCGTTTTTCACGTAAAGAAACATTGGAAGTTAGTAAAATCTATGTGAACGACTTTATCGAAAATGTCGAAGCGTTAGTTTCTACATCGTTAATGGTGTCGATTCAAATAGAAATGAATCTGGCGCGACACTTATGGATGACTGAGGTGGACCCGGGTGAACTTGAGGATACTATTCTGAACTTGGCAATCAATGCCAGGGATGCAATGCCTGATGGAGGCGTCCTAACTATTGAAACCAAAAATTGCTCATTCAACCAAGACTCTATCGAATTACATCAAGAGAACAAAGTGGGCGAGTTCGTGTTGTTGTCAGTACAGGACACAGGAACAGGCATGTCTGACGAAGTGAAGGAAAAATCGCTTCAGCCCTTCTTTACCACCAAAGACCCGGGAAAAGGAACCGGCCTAGGTTTAAGTTTAGTGTATGGCTTTATTCAGCGGTCTGGGGGGTATATCAATATCAATACTGAACTTGGAAAGGGCACTACATTCGAATTGTATCTTCCTAGGGCACGTGAACTGCCAAATAGGTTAACGGCTGCGCCAACTGAGGCTAGCGATCTACCATCAGGCACAGAGTCTATTTTGGTAGTGGATGACGAAAGTGCATTGAGAGAAATTGCGTGTAGCTACTTAGAGAATTTGGGCTATCAAGTGAGTTATGCATCGAATGCAAAACAAGCGCTGGAAATATTGAGCGAAGGGCGCACGTTTGATTTGCTCTTCAGCGATATCATCATGCCAGGTGGAATGGATGGCTATCAACTTGCTATAGCGGCTAAAAAGTTAGATCCATCTCTAAATATTATGCTGACCAGTGGGTTTACTAAGTGCCCCCAATTTGCGAACGACGAAGACAACGCATTAATCGCGACCTTGACAGGTAATACGCTAAATAAACCGTATGGTAGGTCCGCGCTTGCAAAAGCGGTACGACAAGCATTGACTTGAACATACTGTTCCCACCTATAATTTGAATCGATAGACCTTTCAACAGTGAAATAACTCTCAAAACTAAGAAATTCCTTATATCAAAGTGGGCTCTAGGGAATTTCGACTCGAGTAAAATGTTACTATCCGTCGATTCAGAAAATGCTAGCAGATGTCTTACAAAGGGTTGATTGATGCACGTCTTTAAAAACTGTAAATCGGTAGTGCTACTGATTATCTTACTAGTTCTAACCGCTTGCGATAGCGGCAGTAGCAGTACCAACGACCCGATTCTAACCGGTAGATTCATCGATAGTCCGGTAGAAAACCTTCGATACATCACCGATACGCAGCACGGTTTTACAAACCGGCTAGGCGAATTTTCCTATAAAAAGGGCGAAGCGATAACTTTTTCTATTGGCGGTATTGAATTCCCAACTGTTGCAGCGAGTGAGCTTGTAACCCCTTTAGACTTAGCTAAAACGAAAGACCCGATGCACCCTGTTGTCGTAGACATTGCACGCATGTTGCAAAGCTTAGACTCAGATGCCGACCCCGAGAATGGTATTCTGATCGCAAACCGAGTGCATAACGCTGCTCAGCTTATAGAAATTGAATTTGGCGGGAGTGATTTCGAAACAAATGTAAATGCGCTTATCATCGAGAGCGGTGTAAGCGCACAAGTATTGGTAGATGAATTGCTGGCGGTGTCTCATTTAGTGTCTAGCTTAAATATCGATGCGGATGTAGACGGAGATGGCGTCAACAACTCGAACGACAATTGTCCTGCTGTTGTCAATGATACGCAGCTCGACTTCGATGAAGATGGCGTTGGTGACGTTTGTGATCCAATGCCTAACGGCCAGGATGCTGACCTGGACGGTGTGTTAGATGAAAACGACAACTGTATCGATGCAGAAAACCCAAATCAACTCGACTCGGACGACGACGGTCATGGCAATGTCTGCGACTCAAGGCCTTACATCGCAGATGCTGACCTAGACTTGATTCCAGATGACTCCGATAACTGTCAATTTGATGCTAACCAAGATCAGCAAGATACTGATGGTGATGGTGAAGGGGATGCGTGTGACTCGACGGTTATTGGTCATGATAACGATGGTGATAACTTAGTATCGTCTCAAGACAATTGTGCAGACATAGAAAATGCTGATCAATTAGATTTTGACGGAGACGGCACTGGCGATCTCTGCGATGACACGCCATTCGGACCCGACTTTGATGGTGATGGTATTCCAGATGTCTTTGATAATTGTATGTATATTTCTAACCCAATAGAATCTGGGCAAGATGAGCAAACAGATACCGACAGCGATGGTGTTGGGGATATCTGTGAAGGACGCTCTACAGGGTGGGTTCCTGTTGAAAGTGGCGTGACATTCACGGTTTCTGTTGGTGGCAACGTACCTGTTGATCTGTCTAACGTAGTCGAAAATAACAACGGTTTACTTTCGTACCGCTTATCCGCCCTACCCGAAAATGGTGCACTAACAGGGGATGAAGCAAATCTAAGTTATTTCTCGTCCAGTACGTGTGATACACAAGATAGTTTTAGTTTTACCGTTGTTGACGAGCTAGGTAATATATCGATACCTGTGAATGTGATCATTCACCTAGAAACGACCGGGGCAATTTGTAATTTAGCCTTCACTGACCCTTCATTTCGGTCTTGTGTTAACAGGACAGCGGAGCGCCACAACATAGAGGCGGAGTCGGACAAATGGACGACTGCATCACAAATACCCAGTTTAGATTGCAGCGCTAAGGCAATCTACAGTGTGGGCGGCGTAGGGGCACTCACCGGTTTAACGGAGCTGATACTCAGTGATAATCGCTTAGATGATGTCGATTTTTCGAACAATACACTCCTGACAACTCTCGATTTGTCTGAAAATAAACTAGTCGATATAGACCTAAGTGAGTACACCTCTTTAGAAAAACTAAGTCTTGATGACAACGCTATACAATCTTTGAACGTATCGAATAACCTTTTGCTAAAGGAGTTGAGTATTAAAAATAATCTATTATCGAATATAGATGTGAGCGACAACGTAGAGTTAACGCAACTAGCGCTGGGGCAAAATTCACTTACGCAAATCGATGTTGTTTACAACACGAATTTGACCCACCTGGAGTTTAGCGAAAATCAACTGGATGCTATTGATCTTACACAGAACTTAAACTTAGCTGAATTGAATGCTGAGTCGAATCAATTTCAAACGATTGATCTAACACAGAATGTGGACTTAGTTGAGTTGAACGTTGGGTCGAATCAATTGCAAACGATTGATCTAACACAGAATGTGGACTTAGTTGAGTTGAACGTTGAGTCGAATCAATTGCAAACTATTGATCTAACGAAAAATGTGAACTTGGTTGAGTTGAATGCTGAGTCCAATCAATTGCAAACGATCGATTTAATGCAGAACGTGAACTTAGTTGAGTTGAATGTAGCAACGAATCAGTTGGAAGCAATAGGTCTGAGTCAGAATGCCGTGCTAAAAACGCTAGATCTATCAAATAATATATCGCTGAGAATAGTCTCGGTATATAACTCAAATTTGTCGTACCTAGACCTAAGCGGAAGTGTAAGCTTAGAAGAAATGTATATTGTAAATAGTGCATTGGAATCTCTATCTTTGAATGAGTTTTCCGGGTTAGTGGAGCTAAGTCTACAGAGCAACCAGTTGACAGCGGTTGACTTGAAGGACAATGTCGCACTGAAATCGCTGGATCTTGATGGAAATGCGTTAACAGACATTAGCCTCGACACGAATACAAAACTTGAAAATTTGTTTCTGAATGACAATGAATTATCTAAAATTAACTTAGACGACAACCCTGCCCTAGAATCAATCGACTTACGTAATAATCCCTTGGATCTGGATACTCAAGAGTATTTAGGCTCACTTGTTGATGAAGATACAGTTGTTCTATATTAATGCTTCTTTTCTCTATAGTTTCTGAGTCTTCTTTGGTCTTTTGTTGAGCGGTTCGCCAGTCACAATAATAGTCCGACCTCGTCACTTTCGTACACCAAGGTTCACGCATGAAATATTGCCCAAACTGTGCAAATACACTACAAGATAAAAAAATAGAAAATAAGTCGCGTAAGGTATGTACCCAGTGTGATTTTATTCATTGGAATAATCCAACGCCGGTTGTGGGTGCCATTGTGGAGTTAGGTGGCAAAATTGTACTAGCCCACAACAAACTGTGGCCCCCCAAAATGATGGCATTAATTACGGGGTTTCTGGATGAGAAAGAAGCGCCAGAACAGGCTATTGTCAGAGAAGTGAAAGAAGAACTCAGTTTGAATTCAACCGAAGTGACCTTAATAGGCGCTTATGGTTTTGAACAACAGAATCAAGTGATTATTGTTTATCATGTTGTGTGCGAAGGTGAAATTGAGCTAGGTGATGAATTAGACGAATACAAACTAATCGAACCCGAAAAACTCAAGCCATGGAAGTATGGTACCGGGCCGGCTGTTCACGACTGGTTGGTTTCAAAAGGTCTAATGTGTGCATCTGCAGACGAAAGTTGAATTAAATTTGCCTTCATAAGGTGTGCTGAAGATAATGGTCGGCGTCCACACCACAAGCAAAGATTCTAACCATGAACACAAAACTCTATACAAAAGTACTCGCCCTAGCGAAAGGCCTCATGGAAGCAGCAGAAAAAAATAATGAGCCGTTCTTTTATCGGCAATATGACCAGTTGAAGGTACTGTGTGAGGAGAACGAAAAAGGCAGAAAAAATCACCCGGTTCAGTGGGAAACCTTAGCGGATTTCACCGAAGAAACCGAAGACGCCATTCGCTATTACGATAAAGCGCTAGAATTAGCAGAAGGAATTAGTGCACATGATTACATCGCCTCTATTTGCTGTTCTAAGGCGACAATGTTGCGAGAATGCGGAGAGCGTGAGAAAGCCTTAGAAGCGGTTTTGTATGCCGAAGAACACGCATTAAAAGAAGATGACAAAGAGCTAAAAGAAGAAATTGCCGCTTTGATCGAAGCGCTACAAAGTTAACGGCATATGTCTCAGGCGCTCAAGTATCTTTCGGCTTACCCCCAAGCCTTACAGCAGCAAATACAGACGCTTATACATGAACAGCGGTTAGCGCCCTATTTACTTAAAAAATACCCCAACAAACATGATGTATGCAGTGACAAGTCGCTTAGAGACTATGTCATGTCGGTCAAGAATCGTTATATGAAGAAATCACAGCCGGTGAACCATATTCGATATGACAAAAAACTGCATGTTATTAACAATGCCTTGGGTATGAATAGCTATATGACGAAGGCACATGGTGGAAAACTTAAGACTAAGAATAGCATTCGTATTAGCTCAATTTTTCAGGCGGCACCCGAAGAGTTTTTGAATATGATTGTGGTGCATGAATTGGCACACCTGAAAGAAAGAGAGCACGACAAGGCCTTTTATCAACTGTGCTCCCACATGCAGCCCGAGTATCATCAGCTCGAATTTGATACACGAGTGTACCTTACTGAGCTAGAGCTAAATGGGCCGATTTATTCTTAATGGGCAAGTCGTTCTTATTGAATTAAACTCAGGACTTGCTGAAGAAATAGGCCAGCAGCAACAAGGTTACCAGCCAAAACCCTGAAATAAGTTTCCAGAAAACCAACTGATTCGATTTTTGATTGACGAGAGGGTCGTCTTTCAAGAAGTCAGGGTTTGGTTCGAGCATATCCTTCATCATCGATTCAACTGTGGCGTAACGGTGTTGAGTATCAAATGAGAGTGATTTTTCCAATGCGCTGTCAAACCAAACGGGAATAACTGCATTGTAAGAAGCGGCAGGTACATATCTAATCTGTTCTAGTTCAAGCTTGCTCCGACAAGCTTCTATTTTATCGTTAAAGGGTAGATGTCCGGTAAAGGTCTCGTACACAATGCAGGCTAATGAATACACATCTGTTTGAAATCCGGGTTTGTTGCCTAACAATAATAATGGGTCTGAATACGGTGCTAGCTCTAATGCTTGGTCTTGCTCGCGCGGATCTGCCAACTCACATAAACCCGATACATACACGGAGCCAAAGTCTAGAATAACAGCCGTGTGATCCGGTAGGATAATGATATTCTCGGGTTTTAAATTCTGATGAATCGTTCCATTTTCATGAAGAGCCATTACGCCTTTAGTTAAGCTGGCAATGATTTTTTTGACCTGCTTCGGACTGGGCGGCTGATTTTGCTGTATCCATTTATCCAAACTCACGCCTTGCACATAGTCCATTAGATAGTATAAATAATGGCGCGCCTTAGACTGGTATTCTACCTTGACAATGTAGGGGCTACTGACCCGACTTCCCACCCACTCTTCGCGAATAAATCGTGTGATATAAGCGTCGTCATCTTCGTAATTTAACGACGGGGTTTTCATGGCGTAGCATTTGTTCGAGAGCGTATCTCGCACAAGATAAATATGGCTTCTGTCTGACGAAAATAGTTTTCGTTCAATAGTATAGCCATCAATTTCCATCCCGGTGGTCAAATGTGGTGGGAACGAAACTTGATTCAAGGCTATTTGGGGGTCATCTGCATCACTTGAAGGAAGTGAGTCGATCACGGCAGTCACCGCGCTAATATTGTCATTGCTGTCATTTCTTACCGCCAGGTCGATAATTTTTTCAATAATTACGTCAGTGCGTGGTTCATCAGACAATAAGTGAGTGAGCGTATCGTGCTCGATAAAATCATGCACGCCATCTGTTGTCAGTAGAAAACGGTCACCCTCTTCCAGAGAGATTTTCCCGTAATCAATATCTAATTGGCTGTCCATGCCAATTGCGCGAGAAATGGATGTCCTTTCGTCGCTTATTGAGGTGAAGTGGTCATTCGTGCATTGCTTAAGTTCATTGTCTCGAAGGTGGTATATCCGGCTATCCCCAACATGAAAAAAGTGTGCAGTTTTCCCCTTGATCACGACCGCGCTAAATGTCGTCAAATATCCCTTTGACGTGAGTACATAGGAAAGACTTTTTTTATAAAGGTGCAGGTTCAATATAGAGAGGATATTTTGCCCAGACTTGGCTACAGACCATATATTGGGGGCTTTGAAATATTCATCAACGAAGCGGTTGATGGCCTCGTAGCTGGCTTCACCGCCGGCCTCTGCAGAAGAAACACCATCGGCTATCGCTAAGATTACACCCTTGTTCTCTCGTAGATATTTCTCCTGAGGTACATGGCTAATTGCGCAATCTTCGTTGCAGGCTTTGCTGCCCGCGATTGATCGAAAAGAGGCAGAAATTGATAATTTTTGGTCCACGATAACGCCATCAACACAGTTATAAATAGTTGGCGTAGTAGAGTCTGCACCAAGTGGGTCTCATCAAGAGGCGTGAGAGAATAACACATGAAGCGGTTGAGAGTTTGCAAACTACTTCGAAGTCAATATAGTACCGCACGGGTTCTTTCTTAACTTTTCGCCTTGCGTTATGCATGGCTGAAAAACAAAGTAATGTTATAGAGTGGAATTAACGAATGCAGTTTAAAGTGCGCGGTGCCAATGCCGCTCTGACAATAGTGACGCTTACGTTTGCCGCTAACTTTTCGGTATGGACGCTTTATGCTGCACTTGGCTTAGACCTTAAAGGTTCACTCAACCTTTCATTGACTCAGCTAGGTTTACTATTTTCATCTCCATTATTTTCGGGTGCGTTGAGTTCGATTGTGGCAGGCGGGCTAGCTGACAGAATCAATCCTAAGAATTTATTGATTTATCAAATGCTGATTACAGCGCCGGCACTATTCTTGTTGCCGTTTGTTGAAACGTTTATGTCCTATATATTATTTGGTCTCTGGCTAGGGTTAAGTGGTGCCTCCTTTATTATCGGGTTAAGGTATGCAATTGCTTGGTTTGACAGGCATTCCCAGGGAACTACCATGGGAATTTTTGGTGTAGGTGATGTTGGTGTGGGAGTGACGCTCTTATTTGTCCCCTATTTAATTAGTACGCTGGGTTGGAAAAGCGTTGGGCCAATATACGGTGCGCTGCTACTTGCTATTGCATTCTTGTTTTGGTTGTTTGCTCCTAAGATGCCCGAGACGTCTCCCCTACCTCGGGCCGGTTTAAGCTGGATGAAAGTGGCGACTAATTTGCAAATTTGGCGTTTCGGCCTCTATTACTACTTCGTATTTGGTAGTTTCGTCGCATTGGTGCTCTGGCTCCCGCAATATTATGTGAGTGCCTATGGCCTTTCGCTTTCTAATGCTATTGCGCTAACAGTTGCCTTCGTTGTTGCGTCAAGCATTGTGCGAGCGCTTGGTGGGTGGTTTTCAGATCGTTACGGCGGCCGCTCGGTTAATTGGGCTGTTTTTTGGATATGTATAATTTGTCTGTTTTTCTTGAGTTACCCGCCAACAACCATGACCATTCACGGTGTCGAGAAAGATGTGAAAATATCAATCGAGCTGAATGTATGGATATTTAGTATGCTCTTGCTTGTCATTGGGCTTGCGCAAGGGTTTGGGCGTGCGAGTGTATTCAAGATTATTCATGAATATTACCCCAAACAAATGGGACAGGTCGGAGGTTTTGTTGCTGGAATTGGCATGATTGGTGGCTGTACGCTCCCTGTTATTTTCGGTTTCTCAGTCGACCTTCTCGGTATTCACAGCGCTTGTTTTATGGCACTGTACGGCGTCCTTGCCGTCTGTATGACTGTCATGTTTCTGGCCAATAAGTCGGCACGACATCAAGAACGTATAGTGGAAGCTAAGCAATATAATTTTCTCGATTACGATTAATCTTCTTAACAAGGGGCCGGTATGGGTAGCCATGTAACGCAGAATTTAATTCCTTTAAAAATGGCAGTTCTAACTGTCTCAGATACGCGCGAGATTGAGACTGACACCTCTGGTGATGTACTAATAGAGCGACTAGACGGCGCTGGGCATGAGTTGTGCGAACGCACTATCGTCCGAGATGACATTTATCAAATTCGGGCCATTCTATCTAAGTGGATTGCCTCTGACGATGTACAAGTCGTTTTGATTACGGGTGGAACCGGGTTTACCTCAAGAGATAGTACGCCTGAAGCGATCACCCCCCTGCTAGACAAAATAATTGATGGTTATGGAGAAGTATTCCGAAAGGTGTCTCTCGACCAAATAGGACTATCTACTCTTCAGTCTAGGGCGATTGGTGGTTTGAGTAACAAGACACTGATTTTCTCGATGCCAGGTAGCAATAATGCCTGTAAAACAGCCTGGGATGAAGTAATACAGAGTCAGGTCGATAGTCGGCAGAAACCGTGCAATTTTGTGCCTCAATTGAAGAATGTTGATATAGCGGCTTGTATTTCTAGAGAGCAAGAGACCAATGCGAGTTAGCGATGCAAGATGGAGGCAGTCGTCTAGTTTTTGGATCATCAATGAGCATTAAAGTAGACGATTTTGTTGCACCGGTTTGCCATGATGAAATAGAGATTCTCTATCAAGACCAAGATATTTTACTGGTTAATAAACCGAGTAAATTGCTCAGCCTGTCGGGTAAAAATCCGTTAAACAAAGACTCAGTTCATTATAGGCTCGTACAAGACTTCCCTACTGCTACATTACTGCATCGACTAGATTTAGGTACTTCTGGGGTTATGTTGCTGGCGTTAAACAAAGTGGCAAATGGTACGCTCACAAAACAATTTCAAGACCGAACCATCGAGAAGTCGTATATAGCGGTACTTGATGGATTGCTGACGGATGACGAAGGTGTCATCGACCTACCAATCGCGAAAGACCCGCCTAACTTTCCGCTGATGAGAATATGCGAGCAAACAGGTAAAGTCGCCCGTACTAAGTTCTTGGTACTCGAGCGAGATTTGCTTGAAAAGTCGACACGGGTACGCTTTGAACCTATTACCGGCCGAACACACCAGTTAAGAATCCATAGTCAGCAAATTGGATATCCCATTCTAGGGTGCGACCTCTACTCAAATGAGGCGATTTTTAATAAAGCGAATCGACTCATGTTGCATGCTGAGAGCTTGTGGTTTGATCACCCCGCAACGGGTGAACGAACCCACGCTTACGCCCCCTGCCCGTTCTAGACAAAAGTTAAAACAATCAAACTGTTATCGCTTGTTAATGTCAGATAGAATTAGGAAAATTTGGCTTATAAAACTAGGAATAACGCGTGGCTCAGAAATTTTATGTGGTTTGGAAAGGTAGAGAAACAGGTGTATTTAGCGATTGGGCAACCTGCAAAAAACACATCGATCATTTTCCTGGGGCACGATATAAATCCTTTAAAACCTCAGCTGAGGCCGAGGCTGCATTCAAAGGAGCAGGAAGCTCAAATATAGGCTCAGGAAAAAAACGAGCCTCTTCAGGCAAGGGGCTAAAAACCTACACGGCGGCGGAAATTGCTGATATGAAGGTCGATACCAAGATATTCACCGATGGTGGTTGTGAGCCGAATCCTGGTGAAGCCGGGTCGGGCGTTGCGGTCTATCGAAACGAACTCGTCGAAGAGTTGTGGTATGGGCTCTATAACCCTAAGGGAACCAATAATACCGCTGAACTTAATGCTCTTCATCAAGCTTTGATGATGGCGAAAGAAGAGATTCAAAAGAATCAGACCGTAGCAATATTCTGTGACTCAAAGTATTCCATTCAATGTGTGACGCAGTGGGCGGCCGGATGGGAGAAAAAAGGCTGGAAAAAAGCAGGTGGCGAAATCAAAAACCTCGAACTCATCCAAGACATGTATGCTTTTTACCAAGAGGTTAAGAATGATGTGCAGGTTCTTCACGTAAATGGGCACGTCGGCGTCGAAGGAAACGAGCTTGCTGATCGTATGTCTATCTTAGCAATAGAACAAGGCGACGATGAGTTTACGCGTTATAGGAAAGAAATTGACATAGACGCGATATTGGCAACCAGGGCAGGGTGATATCAATTTCAATACTTGTCTTTTGGTGAGCTACACTCATAAGACATCACCATAAATCGGAACAAAAAACATGACGTTAGCAGTGAAACAAGTCGAGCAAAAAATAGTCGGACAATGTGATTGCTGTGGCCATTCCACACAGATGGCAGTCGGAGAAGTAGCGAACCAGAGTGAGCTTCAATGTAAATATTACTTTTATTGGACCGAAGATAAACAAGATCACTATCCAAGCTTGGATTTAGTCATTGGCTCGTGGGCAGATAACTCCTCATCGAACGACCGCGTATTAGTTTCCTTGGTTTGTTTGTTGGATCGTGACTCGCGAGATTTCTCTTTCGTCAGTGCGAAGGAAAGACCGATGGCTAGCAGTGATATGTTTGGAGAAGCGCTTGAGCGAGATCAGATTGTTGGTACAAAACTCGCCGACCAAGTTGCTGAAATTGTCGATGCAATTTGGTCGCAAGATAGCCGAATCAAATTCATGCATAACAATAGCGCTAGGTAGCAGTTTTAAACATTACAAATTAGCATGAATTTCAAAACAAGAAGTCATACCGCTCAAACGGTGGCGCTATTTTTCATTAGCATCATTTTCCCAAAAAAGTTTGTAGTTTTTTCCTTTATTCGCTCTTGAATAGATGCTTTTGATTACACCTTTATCTAGGAGTTTCGGAAATTCTGTGTCCCAAATCTTGATCAGTTCTCTAGAGCGAACGCCATCAGCGAACGCTAAGTACAGAGCAAGTCTGAACAACGGGCGCACTTCCAATGCATCTTGATACCGAGGATTAGACTGTAAGAAACTCTTCATATCGTCGCTATCGTCAGCGACAAAATCGCTTCTTCCTGCTATCACCATGTCCATCGCTTGCTTTAGATTGTTGACTTCGATCCTCTTGAAATCATCATCAATATAATTGTCTAGCTCATAACCTCGAACATACGCGACTCTCTTTCCTGACAGACCCTGATCGGGTGTCCATGACTTCATAAGTTCTTTTGTTGCGGCAACGCCAGTAGATTCAAAATCATGAGGCCATTGAGGATATAGTGCGAATTTCTGTTCGTCCTTGTATGAAGCTATCCATGCGTCGGCCCGGTTTTGCTTTACCATTTCAACGCCTCGCTTATAGGGCATGATCGTGCACTTTATTTTGTATCCGTGAGTTTCAAAAACTGATTGAACTAGTTCCCACATATAGCCTTTACAATCTGCGTCGGCATAATTTTCCCATCCCTGGCTAACGATATGAATGGTTTTATTTATTTCTGCGCGTGATAGGGGAGATAAAGCGATCAAGAATGCAGTTATGTATAAAGCGAGGATCTTTTTCATAGCGCTTACCCATAATTATGATGAGGTTTCACTAGTATAGTCTACATTTCGTATGGGATATTTGCGGGTCGGCCAAGTCTATTCTAGTGCTCGAGTCTTTATTATTCCGTGTCGCTTACTATGGCGGCTAAAGTTGACTAGGTCGTTTATTCGCCTACTTTTAATTAATCTACTGTAAGTGTGAGAGATCTATCGAAGGTAGCGCCTCTTCTAATTTGATTGCAGGAAAGTATGTCAAACTCTCCTTATACACCTTGAATATTCACCGCTCCAGGTAGGTGGCGCGATATTTGCCTTTCCATAGTTTGTTAGGTATAAAGCCTACCTCTAAATAGGTATGCGTATTTTTGGTGCAGATATTAAACTGCTCTGTAGGTTACTGCACAAACACAGAGCTATTAAAGAATTGAGAGGGCCCCAAGACATGTTCTTTGGACGCAAAAAAAATAAGAAAACAAGCAATACAGAAGTGATCGCTTCTAGCTTGTTTTCTCGCAAAGAACGTAACCCAATTCGCATCGCGGACAAGAAAGTTCACGAATGGAAGTACACAACTTGTGGTTATTGCTCTACAGGCTGCTCTATCGAAGTAGGCCTTAACGAAGAAGGCAAGGCCGTTGCTACGCGTGGTAATGCCAACGCAGACGTCAATCGTGGCAAGCTGTGCATCAAGGGTATTTTCGAGCATGAATTGTTCGATGCTGCTGGCCGTGGTGACAAGCCTCTCATGCGTAATGCGCCTTATGATGCCTGGGCTAAAACCGACTGGGATACCGCTCTCGACCACATGGGCAGCGAAATTACTCGCATTCAAGATGCTTACGGTAAAGATAGCTTTGCTATCGTTTCGACAGGTCAACTATTAACTGAAGAGTTCTACTCCCTGGGTAAGCTGGCCCGTGGTTGTATCGGTACTAATAATTACGACGGTAATACCACCCTGTGTATGGCCTCTGCGGTGTCTGGCTATAAGCGCTCGTTTGGTAGCGATGGCCCCCCTGGATGCTACGATGATTTCGAACATACAGAATGTTTAATTGCCTGGGGTTCAAATCTGCCCGAGCAACACCCCATTATTTACTGGCGCTTAAAAGAAGCCTTAGAAAAACGTAAATTCCCCGTTATCGTAATCGATCCACGTGTGACCATGTTTGCCCAGTTTGCCGATATACACTTGGCTATCACTCCTGGTACCGACTTAGTCTTGATTAACAGTCTAATGCACGTAATTTTGGCCGAAGGCCTAGAGGACCGCGACTACATCAACGCTCATACTAAAGGTATTGAAGACGTCGAAGCCTGTGTGAAAGACTACGATCCTATCACGGCTGCTAAATTGTGTGGAATTAGCGAAGATAGTATTCGTCAGGTGGCACGTATTTATGCAAAAGCTGGTAAGGCCATGTCTATTTGGACGATGGGTATCAATCAGTCTACTCATGGCTCCGATGGTGTTGTCGGCATAAATAGTTTGAATTTGATTACGGGCAATATCGGTACGCCCGGTGGTACTAGTTTGAGTATTACTGGTCAGTGTAATGCTATGGGTACGCGTGAATGGTCTTCTTGCTCTGGTTTACCTGGCTACCGAGCACTAGAGAAACCCGAGCACAGAAAAGAGATTGCTGATTTTTGGGGAATAGACGAAGAGTTCTTTCCAAAAAAACGTGGTCTAGCTCAAACTGATATTTTTCCGGCGATAGAGTCAGGCCAAATCAAAGGGCTATGGTTGGTGGCAACCAACCCAATGACCTCAATGCCCAATACCGCGCGTATTCGTAAAATTTTAGAGAAACTCGACTTCTTGGTCATCCAAGATGCGTACGCAGATGTAGAAACCACGCAATACGCTCACATGTTTTTACCGGCGGCAGTATGGGCAGAGAAAGAAGGCTGCTTCACCAATACCGAGCGTCGCTATAATATCGTGCGCCAGGTGCAGGCGCCTAAGGGTGACTCAAAAGCAGATTTCTGGATCTTTAAAGAATTAGCCAAGCGTTTTCCAAATGGTCGAAAGATTCATTTTCCAGACACGCCAAAGCAGGCTTTTGATGAAATGCGTGAGCTTTCTAAAGGAGCAGGTCGTACCTTAGATATCTCCGGTATGACTCATCAAAAAATTGAAGATGCTTGCGGTATTCAGTGGCCTTATTCAGAAGCAGATGCTACAGCCGATGAAGTCGCAAAAAATAATGGCGACGAAAGCGTCAGTGGCAAGTTGGGTAGTACAGGGTCCGCGCGCCTATACACAGATGGAAAATTCCAAACCCCAGATGGCAAGGCCAATTTGATCCCGCTGCCGTTTATAAATAACAACGAAGTGCCCTGTACCGAATACCCGTTCTGGATGAACTCTGGTCGAGTAGTCGAGCATTTCCACACGCGAACTCGTACCGGCAAAATGGGTAATATGAATAAGTACAGCCCTACGCCGTATATGGAAATGAACCCAGACGCTGCCTTAGACCTTAACGTTAAGCATGGCTCGTATGTGCGTATTGTTAGTCGCCGAGGTGATGCCGTGGTAATGGTGCAGTTAACTCAGCGAGTGGCACGCAATGCCGTTTTTATTCCGTTCCATTTTTACGATTGTGTAAACCGGGTATGTCTTGGTTTATTAGATCCTCATTCCCGTCAGCCTGCCTTTAAACAGGGCTCTATCCGCATAGAAGAAGTGGACCAAGATATGGCTGCACAATTAAACGTCGAACGTCGTTCGTACTAGGGAAGGGTTAAAACATGAATGCAAATACAGAAAGTACGAACACTAAAGCTGCCGAGGTTGTAAATTTTTACGATGCCGCTGGCAATAACGGTGGGTTTAATAGTGCCGATACGGTCATTCCGGTAAACAAAGAGGCTTTAAAGCCTGCCGGCGACCCGACGCCAGGTAAGCCAGCGGTCGAAATTGGTTTACGCGAAGACAACATGTCTGGTTTACAAAAAGCCATGCGTCGATACAATCCTTGGTTTGTCGCGCGTAACTACTTCGATACTTTGGGTACAGACAACTCAGACCTAGACGCCACACCTCGCCCCATTTTTGATGAGCGTTCTGGCGAGCGTGACTACGCCAAACTTAACGACCCCATTGTGCACGAGACTAATCGTTACGGCACCATGATCGACATGCTAAACATCACCGAAACGCCGCTACCAGTTGGGCGCTCGATGGAAATTAACGGCAACCCTGCTGTCGGCGACAATCCTAATCGTAACAAGCAGCACGGGTTTCATTTTACTGCTGACAACTGTATTGGCTGTCATGCTTGTGAAGCAGCTTGTAGTGAGAAAAATGATCTACCGGCCCATCTTTCGTTCAGGTCAGTGGGTTATGTAGAAGGTGGCTCGTACCCAGATTACAAGCGCATGAACATTTCGATGGCGTGTAATCACTGTGATAACCCGGTTTGTATGAAGGGTTGCCCAACCAAAGCCTATACCAAGCACGCCGAATACGGTGCGGTATTGCAAGACCCTGAAACCTGTTTTGGTTGTGGTTACTGTACCTGGGTTTGCCCGTACAATGCGCCTCAGCTAGATCCCATTGAAGGTAAAGTTTCAAAGTGTAATATGTGTGTAGATAGGCTAGAAGTAGGTCTTAAGCCGGCTTGCGTATCTGCTTGCCTGGGCAATGCCTTGAACTTTGGTGTGGTAGAAAACACGCCAGACAACAGAGAGCAAATTAAGACGACCATTCCTGGTTTCCCTGACCCTATCATTACCAACCCTAACATCCGTTTTCAGCAAACTAAGAGTATGCCAAACGAGATGTCGCGTACCGACACCATGCCGATAAAATACCACAAGCAAGAAGATGGGTCTTTCCGTTCTGTGGTCGATGAAAAAGAAGGCAAGAAAAAATCTTGGAATCTAGCGCGTCTAAGCAGTCGTGAAAACCCATTGGTTATTTTCACTTTGTTTACCCAAGCATCTATGGGGGGCTTTATACTTTTATACCTGGGTTCATTACTGGGTGTCGAAAGTTTAGTTGCGGTTAAAAACAGTGTGATCTATTTACCTTTGTTAATGGTCTTGGCTGGCTTGCAAGCCGTGGGTTTATTGTTGTCAACCATGCACTTGGGTAAGCCAATGCGTTTTTATCGCGGTTTTAATAACTTGCGTTATTCACCAGTTAGCCGTGAAGCTTTAGGTGTGGCCCTTTTCTTTACCGGCCTAGCGGCATTTACGGGTCTAGAGCTTGTGGTATTTGGTCTAGAATTTTTCAGCCTGCTACCGGCTGAGGCTGTAGTTGCGTTAACGGCTGACCTTATTGTTCCGGTTCAGCACGGTGCTGCCGTATTCGCTATTACCACAGGTTTGATTGGCCTTTACTGGATGTACCGTAGTTACCGAATTCCGGCACGCCCATTCTGGGATCACAGCCAAGTCGCTACTACCTTCTTTGGTACTCTTTTTAGTTTGGGTTCTTTAGTGCTTGCGGTGTTGGCTGTGCCGACACTAGCGCTAACCGGTGAAGATACTTCGCAGCTATTGCAAATTACCGCGGGCTTAGCAGCGCTTGGTTTAATTGCCGAAGGTCTGGGTTTGATGGTTCATGCTAAATATCTAAATACCGAAGATGGTGAAGGGGCAGCGGCCCACTATGTACAGCAAACTACCTTTGGTAAGAGTTATGTAATGCGTAATATACTAATGGCCGCAAGTGCGATGCTAATGGCAATCGTGGCGCTCTTTCTAAGTGATACAGCAGTTGGATTAGTCGTGGCGGCTATCGCTGCTCCGGCTATGGTCGTGAGCTTATTGGTGGGTCGATGCTTGTTCTACATCTTGGTGATTCCAACCACTATGCCGGGAGCCTTCTTCTGGAAGAATAAAGGCTTTGAAGAACATGCTCGTGATGTGGGTTTGGCTGACATGCCCCAAGTAGGTGTCGTACCGGCTTGTCATCACTGACCTCAATTTTACTCGCACTTAAGAAGGTGAGCTCAGGCTCACCTTTTTTATACTCAATGGGCAGTCCATGAATTTAGAAGACGTACTCAATAAAACCTGCCTAATAGGCGTGACCTATATCAACACCGATGGCGAAACCCTAAAAGAAGCTCAATATGCAGGCACTGTAATTGAGGTAGACAAAGAAGAGGGTATCGTCGTTAAGCTGATGGCGATTAAGGATGAGAAAGGGGAGAGCAAAACGCCAGAAAAAGATACGCCGAAGTTTCACTTACCCCCTTCTTTAGATGCCTGGTTTATTGCCCCAGAAGGCCACTTCAAAAATGCCGAATTCAATATCGATATTGAAAACCCCGACTATTTTGTCACCTGGGATATCGTAAAGAAAAAAGACGATACTGAAGAAGGGCAGCAAGAATGGTGGGAGTGGCATCCTAGGACTGTTTCGCCCAAAGTGAACTAGTTCTACTTTGTTATTGTCTGTTTAAATTCATGTTAGATTAATCGTAGAGATTAACTTTGTGGGTCGGCTTTCAAGTCGACAGAACGAGCGCTTTAGCTAGAGATAGCGACGAGCGACAAATGTTCTATCGGTATATAGAACTAAATCCAGTTGAGGCTAATGTCGTTGAAACACCTGATCAATATATTTGGTCTAGTTACGCGTTTCTTTTTCGAATTCGAGTTTGATTAATGCTTTTGTCATTCCGAACTTATTTCCTTATACCCAGTTATCTATACGAAGTGCCTGAACTCGTTCAAACTCTCGTAAATTATTGGTAACAAGGGTTAGACCTTCACTACGAGCATGGCCTGCAATATGGAGATCATTTACTCTAATGGTTTTACCCTGTTTTTCAAGGCTTGAACGAATATCACCATAATGGGCGGCTGCCTTATTTCCATAATCTAAGACATCTAATCTTGATATAAAGTCTTCAACAACTTCAGCACTAAAACGACTCTCTTTCTGGCTGCTCTTGATCAGCGCGCTCATTCATGAAGTCATCAGTAACAGATTGACCTGACAGGAAAAAGCTATCCCACGTATTTTCTACAGGGGAGAGAATTCTTTCTTTTCCAGTTGAGCGAATAGTGACTTTCTTAACTTCATCGGGGAAGCGCATATCGGCAGGTATACGTACCGCTTGAGTGCGGTTATTGACAAACACAGAACCTTGAGACATATTAGACTTCACAAGAATGTATATGGCTAGAGTATATACATCGTATGAATATATTGCCAGAAAGAGGGGTTGTATTGAAGCTCCCCCCGGTTTGGCGCCTTATATTTCAAACAACCTAAACTATCCAATTAGGGCTAACTGGCTACAGTCACTGAATACTGATTCGCACGTTTCATTGATTCGGCACAATCATTAACCATTTTGGTCAATAGCTCTTCACAACTAGGCACTTTATTGTGGAAGTTATGATCACCATCACCGTCTTCAAAACTGGTACCTATGAGGCCAACGCTTTGCGAACAGCTGAACATCGCATCTTCAGTATCACCATTTTCTTGCCACATGGCTTTTGCGCGCTTTCCGCTAGCAAGGGGAGCAATTTCGGTAAAATCGATGCCTTTGCCTTTCGGGGCATCATTTTCGATTTTTATAATGTCTTTAGACACTTTGTTTTTAAACACGCGCGTTGAGTTATTCAGCTTACTTAAGACGATACAGGTACTGCGCTCATCGGTTTCTGGGTGATTAAGACGCTGCTTGATTGAATCTTTAATCGGACACTCTTCTGTGACCAAGAAACGAGTCGCCATGGTCACTCCAACGGCCCCAAGCGTCAATGCTGCACCGAGTTGCGAGCCATGCGCTGTGGCGCCTGCTGCCACGACAGGGGTAGGGTGCAATGATTTCGCGACTAAGGGAAGTTGTACCCAAAGGCCCACTTCGTCTCCTGGACGTCCGCCCGCGATGGAGGCTTCATAACCAACAATTTCAACCAGGTCAACGCCAGCTGCTTTGGCTTTTAAAGCATGCCTTAGGGTGGCGGATTTATGAAGAATCTTAGGCCATTGGCTATCTGTATGAGTTTGAGCAACGGTGTCCTTAATAATTTTTATCCAAGGCCTGGGATCACCACCGGCCAGCTCCACCATGCTAATACCATATGGGTTGTCATCGCTTCTGGCTTCTTCACCGCATATCTTGGCATAACCTTGATAGTCTGCAGGGATAAGCGCTGGAAGAATGGTGAGGTTGACCCCAAACTTGCCAACCCTAAAACCCTCTGGTTTGGTCTTCATCCCTTCTTTAATCAAGCCAATGCACTTATGAATTTCTTGTCGCAACTCTTCCGGAGTCGGCTGAGTTAAGCCAGTGAGTATTCCTACGCCTCCTGCTAAAGCAACCGCTGCGGCCATCTCTGCGTATCCCACGTATTGCATACCACCTTGAATAATAGGGTGTTCAATATCGAGCATTTCAGTCAACGGGGTGCGAATCTGAGCATTGCTATTAAGTTGAGACATAGGTTTTTCCTTGTTCTAAATATACATTTTTGTGCTTCACCCATATCTTTACATTATATGATTTTATATGCAACTATTTGCATATAAGTGTTCCGTATTAACATTACGAGCAGTTATGTTTATATTCCAATCATAACTTTCTTTGGCAAGGGGTAGTGGAGAGCGCCAAAAGCGTTATCGAGATTTACTTGAAGTGTCGATTCTTGAAATTGATATTTATAATTTTAGGACAAGCCTCAGTAAATACTTGCCGATAGGAAGCGACTGTTTTAAAGAGCAGTCTGTAGGGGTTTTGAGAAGAAAATTAGGGTCTGGTAGGAGAGGTAGGTCTTCTCAGATTTTAGGTGGTGAATAAATTTTCACTACGACCCGAATGGTACTTACTTAAGATAAAAAACATTCTCCACCACAGAGATGTATGGACTCCCGCACCCATAGGTGTAACGTAATAAGCGTCAAAACTTTTACCAGGGAGTCCATACATCTCGGTGGTAGCTTATTTTCAATAAACCAGCCATAAGTAAGTGCCATTCCACTACGACCCCTTTTTCATTTTTCCGACTCGTAGGATGAGAATGTATAGCTATACTTTGTCTATCGGGTGACGCCCCTTCAATAGAGGAATACGCAATGTTGAAAACAATACGACAAAAAATGTTAGGGTTGGGGCTGGTTTTGCTAGTAGTGGCGTTTATAGAACTATTTGCAAGTCTCAACCATATATCTAGTGTTAAAGAAAATGCGGGCGTATTCAAGAGTCAGACACTGCCAAGTGTTGCCACCTTGCGTGAGCTTGAAATGAACGTTATCCAGGTTCAGCAATGGTTAACAGATATCAGTGCCACAAGAGGCTTGGATGGCTTAGACGATGGGTTTGATATGGCCGCGAAGCAGGCGCAGGCTTTTGAGAAAAATATCACTCTTCTACTAACGTTAAACCCGGAGATCGAAGGTGATGTAAAAACACTAAGATCGAGTTTCAATGCGTACTACAGTGCTGGAAGAAGTATGGCACAGGCCTATATAGATAGCGGTCCTGTTGAAGGAAATAAAACAATGGCCAGCTTTGATAAGTCTGCAGAGTTACTTCATGGCAAGTTAGATAATATGGCGAGCAGGATCGAAACCTTACTCGATGAGAGTTTGACCTTGTCAATGGCGGATATTGACGGTGTGGCTGCGCAAAGTTACGTAGCTATTGCTTTGCTGTTTGGTTTCCTTCTGGTGTCTGGAATCGGTATTCAGGTACTTATAATCACCCCTTTGAATAAGTTCAAAGGGGTGATCGAATTATTTAACAAGGGGGTAGCAAATCTGAACTTCAGGTTCAAACACAAAGGAGAGGATGAAATTGCTAGCATCGCGAATGAGTTGGATTTATTTTTTGGCTCGTTGCAAGATATGTCGGTCGCGCTCGATGACCAAGCAAACGAGTTGGCTAATGAAGTCAGTTCTACTGTTCTAGAGGCGGAAAAAAGTCACAAAGGCATTCTTGCGCAGCAAGATGAGATTCAGATGGTGACAGCTGCGGTGGAGCAAATGTCTGCTACCTCCGAAGAGGTGGCACAAAAAACAGAAATGACAGCAGGCAAAACAAACGACGCTAAAGAGGTAGCGCTCAAAGGGGCAGATGTGGTGATGACAACGATAGAGTCAATTAATGCCATCGCCAGCAATATTGATGAGACAAGCAAAATAATGTCGCAGTTGGCTATTGATACCTCAAAGATAGAGGGGATGCTCGAGGTCATAAAAAGCATTGCGGAGCAAACAAACTTGCTGGCACTCAATGCGGCTATAGAAGCCGCACGTGCCGGAGAACAAGGAAGAGGTTTTGCTGTTGTTGCTGATGAAGTGAGGACGCTAGCAGGGAAAACACAAGAATCGACCAATGAAATTACGCATATTGTCACGAGTTTACAACAGGTTTCTGGGAATGCTGTTCAGCAAATGAACGAGAATTGTACTGAAGTTGAAAATTGCGTGTCGAAAGCAGCTCAAAGTGGTGATTTCATGTCTCTTATATCAGGCACGGCAGATGAAATCAGTGATATGGCGATCCAGATTTCAGCCGCGATGGAGCAACAAACTGCTGTATCGGCAGAAATAGCAAGAAGCATCGTTAAAGTACACGATGTCTCGATCGAAAATGCTGTTGGGTCAGAATTAACTATGTCGAGCATGCAAAAGTTAGATGCTAATAGTAAACGCCTACTAGAAATGGCCAACAGGTTTAGTGATCCTGGCAGCGCGACTGTATAGCAAACTATTAGTTTGCATTGGGCCTGATGATCACATCTTATTTCTAAAGGACTAGAGTGAAGTCTTTATCAATACGAGATTATCCTTCTTGATTAAGAAGTTCTAAATTAAAGGGGTCGCCCTATTATTTCTTGGGGCTTGGCCTCTTCACAGCTTACGACTTATGGGAGGCTCAGATTACTCATACATGTTTGGTTTTCTTTTCGCGTAATCGTGAGCGGTATTTAGAGCGTGCCAAGGCTTGCATATCTTCTACCAAATCGCTTTCGTCTACAATTTCTCGCCCGAGTAGCGTTTCTATTGAGTCTTCTAATGTCACAACCCCAGAGGTCTGACCAAACTCATCTTCAACTAAGAATAAATGCGCTTTTTGTTTGATAAACATATCGAGTAAATTTTGCACGGGCAGCTTTTCAGATACACGAATAACGGGTTGTGCACATTCTCTAATTGGTCGTTTACCTTGGCCTAGACGTTCGGTTTCAAATAGGTCAGCGCGAATAACAATGCCTTGAATATCGTCGATATCTTCTGAGTAGATGGGCATACGCGTGAACTGTAGTGTTTGAGGGTTGTCGAGAGCTTCGGTTACGGTTAAGTCTTGCTGTAGCATATGAACGACCGAGCGAGGGGTTAGGATCTCTTCAGTGTGTATTTCTCTCAGTCGCAGAAGGTTAGATAGATACTCGTTTTCTTGGGTGAACAAGCTTCCTTTTTTGTGACTCAACGACGCGAGAGCGATAATCTCTTCTCGTGTGATTTCATCCTCACGCTTTTTGCTGAATAGCTTGGTAAGGTGTGAAGATAGCCACACAAGCGGAAAAACCAATTTCACCAACCACGAAATAACATAAGCTGAAGGAACCGCAAATTGCCGCCAGTATGTCGCACCTATCGTTTTAGGAATGATTTCTGAAAAATAGAGAATGGCAAGTGTTAACGATATAGCTATAAGTGTTTCCCATTCTTGACCAAATACTTGTAAGGCTTGAGACCCTACACCAGCTGCACCCATGGTATGGGCGAAGGTATTTAAAATTAAAATGCTCGAAATTGACTCGTCTAGACGTTCTCTTACTTGAAATAGAATATTGCCTCGTTGAGGTTTGTCTGCCCGAAGTTGCTCAACATAGCTTGGGGTAATAGAAAGGAGAACGGCCTCAAGAATAGAGCAAAGAAACGATATGCCAATGGCAACCGTTAAATAAATAAACAGAAGAGTCATCGTGCTACCCAGTTAGCTAAGGTTCTTATAATGTAGCACTTTAGGGCGTTGGCGTCCTCAAAAAATGGGCCGATTAAAGGAGTCGTGTTGAATATCTATTGACCAGAAATTTAGACGGGAATCAATATACAATGACATAGCTAGTTGTTCACTCGAATAACTAGCTCTACACTTTAGTGGCCAAACGGCCCATTCGAATCTCTACTTAGCCTTATTCATAGGTAGCCAAGATCCATAAACACGCTGCGCAAACTTTCCACCGGCATGCAGCCCGAGCTTAGGTACACTTCATGAAAGGCTTGATCAAGTGCCAATTTGTCTAAGGATTTTTTGTTAGCTTCTTGAATGTCTGTTTTAAGTTGCCATACCATCCTATTGCCGGTTAGGTAACTCAAGGGGTAGCTTTGTTCGGTGCTGTACCAGTTTAATTCAGCCTGCACGCGGCCATCGGTAAAGCCAGTGGCGGCTTTTAGTAGTGTGGCAGCATTTACAAATACGTCGTCACTATTGAAGTTTAGGTCTAGCCCTACATTTAGGTAGTCTTTGTTACTAGTCATGAAATACAAATCTATGCCGACACGGGCTACCAATCGGGACATTTCTCGTTTGGCAATAAATCTCACTTCATCTACTAATTCTTTCTCTATATAGCCGACATCCAACATGTAATCTTCTAGCATTGTGGTCCAACCTTCAGCGTGCTCATTGGCGCTGAAAATACGACGGATAAACGAAGGGTGTTTGGCTGCGGTGGAGAATTGTAAATGGTGACCGGGAATCCCTTCGTGAATCATCATTACTGGAATGCCAAGCTCGGTGTGCTCGGCTAGTTGGTCTTCTTTAAGGGTTAAATAAACCAAGCTGGTTTTTTTACCCTCCCTTAATGCCAGTGGTGGCCACATGGCGCCAGCGGGAATCACCGGCTCTAAAAAGCCAGGGGTTTGCATGATTTTCATATCTTGTTCTGCTGGCAAAGCAAATAGTTTTTTGTCGCTTACAAAGCTCTGAATTGAGTCAATTTGCTGGTCATAATAATCCAAAATCGACGTTAACTTTCCATCTTTTAACGTGGCAGCAAAGCGCTCGTTTAAATATTCATGTAACTCACTTTCTTTGGTGTCTGTTGCAAGCTGATATTTTTCACACAGCTTTGTTTTTAGAGAGCTGAGTAATGTTTGAGTTTCTCCCATAAAGTCTCGTGCCATTTTTGTCAGCTCGGCAGGGGTGTGGGAGATCTGGCGAATAGCCAGTAGTTCATTCACCTTATCTAATCCAATGGCAAAGTTGGTGTGCGTCTTTTTGTTTTTTAAGTCGTTCAGGTAACCGGCGAGGGCAGTATTACATTGGGTGATAGCAAGGTTTAAATTATCCAACTGATGGAAGTTTTCGTGTTGTGCCCACTCTAGTATGGTTTGAAAAAGGTCGGGTAATCCTTCCCCTTGTTCTAGCTCAATATCACGCCAGCGGCTAATAGGTTCGGCTATTACTTCTGTTTCGGTGGTAAGGTAGCTGGGTGCTTGTTGCAACCGGGTTAATATATCGTTCAGTCGTAACTCGGGGCTGCGCTCATCGTTTACAAAAAGTTGAAAGATACCCGCGCTGATACCGTCTACCCCGTTTGGTTGGCTGCAACGCTGGGGCCGGCCATGTTGGTGTAGTTGGGTAAAAAAGATGTCTTGCTGTAAATGGCGGGACATTAAATCAAGGTCTAGTTGCTCATCAAATGTGTCACCCTTGATGGCGTGTAATTTGTCTACTAGTTCTTTTGCTTGTTGGCTACGTTGTTCCATATGCTCTAGGCTAGGGTCGCCCAGATCCCCAAGGTGCGCCTCGTCTCCCAATGCCATGCTGGCATCGGCATCGGCCAATATAAAGCGTTTAAACTGTTCACTTATTTTTTCATAGGGAGACATAGGAAGAACCTCTTATAGAAATATTGCACTATTTTATAGTAGGCATGTTTTTCACACTAGCAGAATACAGTAAGTCGTTGAGTTTATTGATACCCCATTAAGGTAACGCGTTTATATGGACAACAATACGCACCCTATTTTAATATCGGGAATTGTTTCAAACGATTTTTCTCTTGCATACCGACCGTGCGGTCTGTATATTTGGTTTCTCTTGATATGCGAGTAAAACACTATGTCTGCAGTACGCGATGCTGAAGCTACACGCTTAAGAATTCTTGAGGTCACTGCGGATGAAATGCGACGTCATGGATTCAAGGCAACCAGTCTGTCGGAAATAATAGCTAAATCTCAGGTTTCAAAAGGCGCGCTGTACCATCACTTTACCAACAAGTTAGAGCTTGGGTATGCGGTATTTGAAGAGCTATTTGTTACCGAAAATATCAAATTTTGGGGCGAAGTTTTACAGCAAGAAGACCCTCTTGCGGGGTTTTGTCAGCATTTAGAAAATATTCCTAGCCTTATGAGCGATGACGATATCGAGTGTGGCTGCCCTGTAAATTCGATTTCTCAAGAGATGTCAGCAGAAGATGAAGGTTTTCGAGAGCTCACCTTAGCGATGTATTTACGTATGCAAGGTTTGTTTCTTAGTGCGTTAGAGACGTGCGATAAACATGGCTTACTGAAGAGCGATCTCAATTTGAAGCGCTGTGCTTTGTTTTTTGTGTCTAGCTTACAAGGTATATCTAGCCTGGTTAAAGCATCACGAGATAGAGAAACCATTACAGAACTTACTTTAGCCTTGAAAGACTACGTCATAGGTCTTCGAGTAGATGCTGTAACTTTATAAAATCATATTACGGCTAGGCGGCATAAAAGCAGACTAGCTTTTTTTATACGCATAAACATACCGAACGGTCGGTATAAATATTTTCATTAGGAGAGATCATTATGAAAACACTCAATGACAGCAATAAAGATTGGCCAAGTCGCTATGCCGACTGGCTTATACGATACCGGTGGTTTGTTATTTGTACGGCAATTTTAATCGCTGTAGCCGCTGGGAGCGGTGGTCGGTTTATCGAACCCGACAATGATTATCGCGTGTTTTTTAGCGACGATAACCCTCAGTTGCAAGCCTTTGAAGAGATCCAGCGTGCCTATACCAAAACAGACAATATTCTGTTCGCGGTTGCGCCAAAGAGTGGCGAGGTGTTTACCAGTAACATATTGCAAGCAATAGAAGAAGCGACAGAGAAAGCTTGGCTTCTACCCTTTTCTTTGCGGGTTGACTCAATTACAAACTATCAGCATACCCGGGCTGAACAAGACGATCTTATCGTAAGTGATTTGGTTGAAAATGCTGAAGATTTATCTATTCAAGAGATAGACTATGCGAAGCAGGTAGCTCTATCAGAACCTGTAGTGAAGAACTTGTTAATCAATAATGATGCGTCTGTTACCGGTATTAACGTCACGTTTCAAATGCCTCAAAAATCGTTAGACGAAGGGCCTCAAGCGGTAACCGCAGCAAGAAAGTTGGCGGCTGAATTAGAGGAAAAATATGATGTTGACGTACATTTAAGTGGCATGATTATGCTCAACAATGCGTTCTTCGAAGCAGCTATGAGTGATATGGCGACGTTAGTACCAGCCATGTATATCATCATACTGGTCATCACCTTTTTGCTGGTTCGCTCTATTAGTGCCACGATTGGTACATTTTTTGTCATTATGTTTTCAATTATGACGGGGATGGGGCTCGCCGGGTTTGCTGGTATTAAACTCACCCCGCCGTCTTCTGCTGCTGTGACCATTATAATGACCCTGGCTGTCGCCGATTCGATTCATGTGCTCGTGAGTATGATGGCAGGTATGCGCAGTGGTTTGAGTAAGCACGATGCGATTAAAGAGAGCGTTCGGATAAACTTCAACCCGGTGCTGTTAACCTCCATTACGACTGTTATTGGCTTTTTGTCAATGAACTTTAGTGACACACCACCATTTCACGATTTGGGTAACATTACTTCAATGGGTGTTACTGCGGCACTGATATTCTCGCTTAGTTTACTGCCTGCCTTGATGTCGATATTACCGGTTAACGTGAAGCAATCAAGCAACCGTTTTGCAGGCAAGATGGACAACATTGCGATTTTTGTAATCGGTAAGCAGCGTCCTATTTTGTTGGGTGCTATCGCCGTGTCTGCTGTACTTTTAAGCTTCGTTCCTCAAAATACGCTTGACGATAATTTCGTTAGCTATTTTGACGAGTCAATTTCATTTCGTACTGACAGCGATTTTGTTAACGAAAATTTAACCGGTATTTATCAACTGCAATATTCGTTAGATTCTGGTTCAGATAATGGCGTAACCAACCCTGAATTTCTAAAAACGTTGAACAACTTTACCGAATGGTTGCGCGATCAACCTGAAGTTCGTCACGTCAATACTATTAGCGACACCTTTCATCGTTTAAACCAAAATATGCATGGCGATAATGAAGCCTATTACTCGTTGCCAGATGACCCTGAATTGGCGGCGCAATACTTATTGTTGTATGAGTTATCTTTGCCTTATGGTTTAGATCTGAACAATCAACTAAATATTCGTAAGTCTTCAACCCAAGTGATTGTTTCACTCGATGATATGGGGTCTATTGGGCTTAAAGATGTTGCTGAACGTGGGTCTGGGTGGCTAAGGGATAATGCGGGTATAAACGCTTATGGTGTGGGCCCTGCGGTTATGTTTGCCTACATCACAGAGCGCAATATCAAAGGCATGATATTCGGTACGGTATCGGCCCTAATTCTTATCTCGCTATTAATCATGATAGCGCTACGTAGTTTTAAACTGGGTATGTTGAGTTTAATTCCAAACTTGTTACCTGCGGGCTTGGCGTTTGGAATATGGGGGGCGCTAGTGGGTGAAGTTAATATGGCGGTGTCTATGGTCACGGGCATTGCACTGGGTATTGTTGTCGACGACACCATACATTTTTTAAGTAAATATATGCGTGCGAAAAAAGAAAATAACATGACTACAGATGAGGCAATACGTTATGCGTTTTCAACGGTCGGAGTCGCTATTGTTGTGACCTCAGTTATTTTAATCGCTGGCTTTTTAGTACTGGCTCAATCTTCATTTGGCCTAAATTCAAATATGGCTATTCTCACTGCCATTTCAATTGCTGTGGCGGTGATTGCAGACTTCTTGTTGTTGCCTGCCTTGTTACTCAGTATTGATGGTAAACAGGCCGAACAATCGATAGATGAACAAGATGCGGGTGATCAAGATTCAAGCACGCTAATTGCAAATAACGGATAAGGAGAAAACTATGTTAACGATACGAACTGACTCACGAGCAATAAAAGCAGCCATTGCGCTTATCCTACTGGCGACCAGCTTTGCCACCAGCGCACAAACTAGTCACGAGCGTGGTCTAAGTATTGCACTAGAAGCAGACAAACGAGACCTTGGCTTTGGCGATATAAGCTCAAATTTGGAGATGATTTTACGAGACAGGCATGGTGATGAGTCCAATCGGAGTATGCGCAATAAAACCCTTGAGCAAGACCAAGATGGCGACAAATCCTTGATTGTGTTTGATAGCCCTAAAGATGTCAGAGGCACGGCTTTTTTATCGTTTACTCATAAACGTGAAACAGATGACCAATGGCTTTTTTTACCCGCATTAAAACGGGTTAAGCGAATAGCGTCGAGCAACAAGTCTGGCCCGTTCATGGGGAGTGAGTTTGCTTTTGAGGATATCTCTTCACAAGAAGTTGAAAAATATGACTACAACTTTCTAAAAGAAGAGAGTCTGCAAGGTTTGGATTATTTCGTTGTCGAACAGGACCCTAAAGATCCAAAGTCGGGTTATTCTCGCCAAGTAGTGTGGTTAGACCAAGATGAATACCGGGTATGGAAAGTCGAATCATATGACCGTAAAGGTGACTTGCTAAAAACCTTAACAGTTAGTAACTACAAGCAATATTTGAATAAATTTTGGCGAGCAGGAACGTGGGAAATGATCAATCATCAAACAGGTAAATCAACGACTTTGAACTTTAGTGATTATAAATTTGGTAATGGTTTATCTGATAAAGACTTTAGTAAAAATAGTTTAGCGCGAGCAAGATAATAAACCTCAATTATTCATATGGGTTTAAATGTACCCCTCGCGGCGTTGGCAACACCATTAGCGTGTTGTTGAGGCTGTGTATTGCTTCAGCCATCTGCGCCTTTGAAGTGATTTTCGAAGTAGCCTAGAGACATATTTGTATGCGAGCGTTGTGCTACCCAAATAAGCTCCCAGCTCTGAACTGTTACGGGTTTTAAGTCGGGATTACTCCAAAATAGAGGGTTATTTGCAAGGTTAAGTTCTGACTCAGCAGGGTGTTCTCAAAAACTATTATTTTGAGCTACAGGTGTTTTGTCTAGACTGGTATAAAAATTTATAATGGAATCAATTATGCCTGCTTTTTTGAGTGCCTTGATTCGCATGTTTACAAATTCCTTTACCCCGTTTTTATCCTGCTTGTCGTAACTCAGGTAGATTGAGTATTCAGGAATAATCTGGCTCATATCGACAAACCGAAAACAGGGCATGCTCACTATTTCTTGCTGGATACTATAACGAAGACGCATCTCCATTTCGACAAAGCCATCTACTCGATTCAAACTCGCTAGATCAATGCCTTGCCGATAGTTTTTAACCGGGTGCAGTTGGATGACGTTGCTTTCTTCTAGTAAGGTTAACTCTGGGTACCTAAAATTTTCGATAATAGCGATATTGTGTGATTTGATATTATCTGCCGAGCCAATTTTGGGGGTCATGTTTTTCTGGCAAGTTAAGTAGGTATGATTAACTGAAAAGAGGGGTTCATCAACAAAATTACCCCACTTGCTCAGAGAGTTCCAGACTCTAGCATCATATGCAATCCAGTTAGTTACAGCTTTACTATCTAGCAGTTGGTAGAGTCGTTTTAAGGGCAATACCTGGTGTTTGACGGTATGCTCAGAGTCTTTGAATATTTCATCAATAATATCTGAAATAATCCCGCCTTTGCTGATATGTTCATCTGTAATCTGAAAGGGTTTGGCAATATCGTCGACAATCAAATAATTGATTTGATCGGAGTATGCTTTATTACTTAGAGATAGCGAGAGAAGTGCTCCCACCAAATAAACTATTATTTTTCTTGAAATTCTTAAGAGCACTGACAATCCACCTACAGTTAAAATACAATTATTTGACGTGTTGATAAATGAACCAAAGCAATCGATTATTATGCGCTTTAAAGAAAATCATTCAAGGTCTAATATTCATTTTACCTGCTTGGTTGATCCCAGTGTATCTTTAGTGAAATATTACGGCTCGATAATTATTATTTTAACTAGAAGGAATTCAAAAAAAACGCTTTAATGATAAGGTCTATGTTTTAGGTGATTATGATGAACTTATGTAGCGTTGCTGTCGTTGGTTTAATGAAAAAAATTCCATCGAGGACCAACCATTGAGAAAAATTCTTTTTGGTCTTTTACTTACAATGGCAGCAATTAGCGCGATAGCTGAAGACAAACAGACACTTCACATCGGGATCAGTTTCTCTATTCCGCCCTGGATTTTCCAAGAACAAAATAGTGGTATCGAGTTAGATATTCTTCGTGCCGCGTTAGAAGAACGTTATTTGGTTCAGCCTCATTACTTGTCTTTTGCTCTGGCATATCAGCGCTTTGATGTAAATCAATTGGATGGGGTCATCAATGCAAAAGCAGGCGTGGCAAAGCATGGTTACCTCACAGACCCTGTGGTGACTTTTCAAAATATTGCTATAAGCTTAAACAAGAAAAACTTCCCAAAAGATATTTCAATTGCCGATTTAGTTAACAAAAAGGTTGTAGCCTTTCAAAAGGCATCGACTTTGTTAGGCTCTAAATTTGGCGCCATGATGCGAAAAAATACCCATTACCAGGAAGTTGCAAACCAAACCATACAGCTCAACTTACTATTTATTCGTGAGGTAGACTTTATCATCATGGATAAAAGTATTTTTGGCTATTTTTGGCATGAAGCCCAGTTATCAAACCCAAATGATCTCAGCTCAGAACAACTGGCGCGTTTTAAGCAACCCGTTCGTTTTCATCCGATGTTTTCTCCAAGTCACTACCCATTTATTTTTGCGGACGAAAACGTACGTGATGTATTTAACCGTGGTTTAAAACGGCTAAGAGAGAATGGTCAATATGATGATATTATTGCCCGATATAGTCACTTAAGCGATTTGTACCATGCAGCAGGTGATGCTGACGAAATATTGATTCAATAATCATAGATTTACAGTTTGGAATTAACGTTACAAATACCACTCGTTAGGAGCAGAACTCGCGCTGAAAATATGGCTTTATATACCGCTGGCCATACCTTCAGTGTCTCTCTACATTGGATAAAGTTCTGTTCGACTACTCTGAAATATCTGCATTGATGATGGCATCTGCGTAGCTTTTATAAGCCCCCTCAAACTGTTTAGCAACGGTATCGGGGAACAAGTGAAAATCACCGGCCTTAAGTGAAGTAACAATGCCTTCTGAGACGCTATTAACTGAATCCGCTTCGGTAAACCCTGCTTTATCACCCATATCAGTTTTGATTGGTCCTGGGTGAACACTCAGTACAGAAACTCCTTTTACTGAAAGTTCGTCACGTAGTCCTTGCGTTAGTGAGTAAGCCGCGGCTTTTGATGCGGAGTAAGTACTGAATCCTGTAAAATTCTTGATAGAGGCAACAGAATTTAATTGCACTAATGCCCCGCCTCCATTCGCTTCAAGTATTGGTGCAAATGCGTTGGCAACGCGAAGTAAGCCATACACATTAACGTTTATCTCTTTCGAAAGTGCAGCTTCAGCATTGTCGCTTAAGGGGTCGGCTATCTCTAAAATGCCAGCATTGTTAACCACAATTTCTACATCTTGAGTATGTTTTGCAAGCTCATTAATTGACTCTGAATTGCCGACGTCTGCTTGCAAGGTAACGACTCTATCGCCGTATTGTTGCGCCAGTTCAGTTGTAGACTCTGGGTTGCGTACTGCCAAGTAAACTTTTTTGGCGCCGTGCTTAAGGAAGGATTCTACAATCGCTTTGCCTATTCCTCGATTTGCTCCAGTGACTAAGGCAACTTTATTTTCGATTGATACGCTCATGATATTTCTCCAAAATGACTTCAATAGGTTGTTTAATAGCAGGTTGTAGTACTAAGGCAGAGATATTGGTTTGTCTGTCTTATTCTGTACCGATCGGTATGCTTGAGTTAAATTGTACCGATCGGTATACTGATGTCAAGTGTCGTGTGAAAATTTATTAGGTGAAGTATGACAAGTGGGCGAAAAAGAGCGTTCGATAAACAGGATGCATTGAATGAGGCGATGCGTGTATTTTGGAAGAAAGGGTATGTGGGTGCTTCTTTGGCCGATCTGACTGAAAGTATGGGCATCAATAAGCCGAGCATGTATTCAGCTTTTGGAAACAAAGAAGACTTATTTATCGAAGCCACACGGTATTATCTTGAGCAGCATGCGAGACCTCATGCGGAATACTTAACCGAGGCGGGGCTAAACTTCAAAGACCGAATCCGTAATTATTTGATGTCGGTGGTCGCCGCGCAGTGTGATAGTGCCGGCCCTAAAGGGTGTTATATCTCATTGTGCATATCAGAGGCGGCAGGCGAAGGTATTCCTGATAATGCTAGAGCACTTATCGATGAAGCGGCTACTTATGCCATTAGTTTATTGTCTGACTTTCTTCAGCAAGATTCTCAAGCGTGTGCAGAAAAATTAGATGTTGTCGCAGTTGATAAAGCTACATATTTAGTCTCTATACTGCACGGAACGGCTGCTTTGGCGCGATCAGGGAAAACACTAGTCGAGCTAGAGCCGGTTGTAGAGACGGCCATGCAGTGTTTTGAGTGAATCTATCATAGGTAAAAAATGTCGATACCTCAGCTAAAGCGAGAAGCTTACAACTATCAAGCTGCTTATTGTGAAGAGAATATTTGGCATCTTTGCCAGCAGCCTTCGCTAAAAAATAGCTATGTAGTATTTATTACGAGTAAAGGCGAAGCATTTCCGATGCTGAACCAGCGAGCGTCTGATCACCCTTTAGTGCCCATCTACTGGGATTACCATGTGGTGTTGCTGCTCGAAGGTGAAACTACCCATATAGTCGACTTCGATACTCAGCTCGATTTTTCCACCGACCTAGCGACTTATTTCAAAGAATCATTTGTAGATGAAAGTTTACTTTTAGCAAGTAGTATTCAAACAAAATTTACCAAGGATCTAAAAAGGAAAAATAGAGGTGTAAAACAAGCAGGCTTTGTAGTTTTGCATCAAACCTATATGCCTAGCGTATTAATTGAATTAGGATTTCTTACAAATAAAAATGAAGGTAAATTTTTAAATTCTAAAGTGGGTCAACAGAAAATGGCTAAAGAAATAGCGAAGTCAATTACTAAATATTATCACCAATTAAAAGCAAATACTGTTGTTGTTAATCAAGACAAAAATAGGGATGAGTCAATACTAAACACCTCTTTCTCTAGTGAAACTAAAATAGAAAATGAAGTAATTTTTAAAATTCAAATAGCTTCGAGTAAAAATAAAATAAAAGTTAAATCCTATAACTTTAGAGGGTTAAAAAATGTTCAGAGAGTTAAGGTTGGTTCTTATTACAAATATTATTATGGAATTACTTCTAATTACAAAGAAGTAAAAAATGCTTTATTAAAAGCAAAGGAAAAAGGGTATTCAGATGCCTATATCGCGGCTTTTGAGAATGGTGAAAAAACACCGCTTTCAAAGGTTTTGAAATAACTATTTTTACTGTCAACTAACAGAAAATAATAGTATTATTGTAAATAAAATTAAAAAAATGTCTAAAGAGTTAAAAACAGGTATTACAGTAGTTCTAATCTTATGTTTGGGTTATTGGGGTTTTAATTTTCTTAAAGGAAAAAATTTATTAGAACCTACTTCCAGAATTTTTTATATAGAATATGACAATATTCAAGGACTAAACAAGACGAGTACTGTTAGTATTAATGGATTACAAGTTGGAAAGGTGTCAGAAATTAATTTTAATACAGATGCCACAAAAAGAGGAAAATTAGTAGTAAAAATAGCTTTAGATAATGATTTTGAATTTTCAAAAAAAAGTATTGCTAAGATCTACTCAACTAGTATTATTGGAGGTGAGTCTTTAGCAATTATTCCAAATTATGAAGGAGAACTTGCAGTTTCAGGAGATTATTTAGTAGGTGAGGTAGAATCAGATATCTTTACTTCCGTGGGTGAAACATTAAATCCATTAAAAACAAAAGTTGAGCGGGTAATCATTGGAGCAGATTCATTATTAATAGCTTTAAATGATGTTTTAGACGTAAAATCTAGAGATAGCTTTAAGAAAACTATTCTCGGAGTAGAAACAACTGTGATTTCTTTAAATGAGACTTTGAGTTCATTTAATACTATGATAGATTCTACAAAATTAGATATAGACGTAGCACTTGAGAACACTAAGAAAATCACAGCAAATTTTGTAAAAGTTTCGGATACTTTAGCCAAAGTAAATTTTGGTGAGACCGTTAAAACACTTCAAACAACACTTGGAAATATCAATGGACTACTTTCTAACATAGAAAAAGGTAGAGGATCATTAGGTAAATTGGCAACAGATGATACCATGTATAATAATTTATCTAAAGCTTCAGATGAGTTAGCAGCTCTTTTAAGAGAGATGAAGTTAAACCCAAAAAGATTTGTTCATTTTTCGCTATTTGGTAAGAAAGCGAAGCCTTTTATTGAGGAAAGTACTAAAGATAATATATCTAACTAAATAGAAACTGTAAAGCTATACTGAACAATTAAATTTATTTCTTTTATGAATTATATACCAAATATATCTTTTGCAATAGCCCTTTTTATTGGCATAGGATTTTTTGTCATGAATGTTCTTAAACTAGTTAGGAATATTAAGCTTGGTAAAGCAGTAGATAGATCCGATCGAAAAACCCAACGGTGGAAAAATATGGCAAGAATTGCTCTAGGGCAGTCTAAGATGGTTAGTAGACCAATTGCAGGTTTTCTTCATGTTATAGTTTATGTGGGTTTCATAATAATTAATATTGAAGTTCTAGAGATTATTATTGATGGTCTATTTGGAACACATAGAGTTTTTCAACCCCTTCTTGGAAATTCTATTTATGGTTTTTTAATTGGAACTTTTGAAATTTTAGCATTTCTTGTTTTAGTAGCTGTAATTATATTTTGGTTGAGA
>ENA-OSET01000178-OSET01000178.1-sediment-metagenome-genome-assembly--contig:-NODE-178-length-72830-cov-4.163347_pt1 | contig 72830 bp, 63 predicted proteins | sample MGYA00237882_ERZ534229 | MGnify/ENA primary metagenome ERZ534229 (study PRJEB26408, sample SAMN06266212) | sediment metagenome | isolation source: Hudson Canyon methane seep mesocosm | place: USA:Hudson... | reverse complement strand
AAACTGTTTTTAGTTTATTGAAATATAGTAAACATAACAAGGGCTGTATAGTGCTTGAGTGAATTGATAAACCCAAAAAAGGGCAGTCCTACAAACCATGGTTTTACTACATTTTGAAAGGAAAAAATTATGAATTTAAGACGATTTACGCTGGCGTACTATGCTGCGTTGTTTATGTTATTTGGGCTTGCCGGCTTACTATTTCCAGAGAAAGTGGCCCACTTGGTTCATATTGGTCTGACGGATCCCTTGGCGCAAATGGAATATATAGCTACATATGGTGGCTTGTTTACGGGCTTAGGTTTATTTATGTTGTATTGCTTGCAGAGCAACGTAAAGCAGGGCTTAGTTTGTGTATTGTTAACGATGGGAAGCATGTTTATTGCTAGGGTAGTAGGGTATTTTTTATATGGCGAAATTGATATCGTGCAGACTATTTATCTTGCAGGTGAGCTATTTACCGTAGTGTTAATAAGCGCTCTTTTATTAACACTACGGCGTGATGAAAAATAGCATCGTCCCGCATTCAACTTCTAACGACCATGACCCTGATTGAATGCCTTCACTTGAGCCGCAGCTCTTCCGTTTGAATCTATTCCAGGGGTTTCACAGAGCTTCGTTGCTTGAGCCAGTGTTTCCTGTCGGTTAATGATTTTGTCGTATGTCACTAAATCTGCTGATTGAGATTTAACTGAATTTTTAGAGACCATACATTGCCAAGGTCCTATCTGCTCAAAGGCATAACCAAAGTGCACCAGCCCGATTATCTCACGCGCTGTTACCACAAAATAACCATTTTGATTCCACATGTTTGTGATCACCCGCGGTGATACTAGCCGAAATGTGGCTCGACGGTGAACTCCGCCAAGTACCCAGGCGTCATTGCAAACTTTGGCCCATTTGTCCATCTGCTGAACATTGGCAAAGGTGCCGTCATCAAAATTTGTCGACTCTGGCACACCTCGGTCATTGGTTGTTGATCCAAGCCCGCCGATGCCTTTGTAGAAATCAGTTCGAAGTTCCCCTAAATCCTTCTGCCGACCAATAACTTGATCCCCGGCTCCATTGAGCACGCCTTCGTAGAGAGCCCAGCAATACTCAAGCACCTCGGCACGACCCGCATCTACGCCTTGTCTGGCAAGTCCCGCTATGCTGGGTTTGAGCTCATCTCGAACAGGGGCATCATTCCATTGAAAGCTATTAACGCCTAATGTCCGCAGGTCTGCCAACATCGAATCCTTTGAGTATCTCACGGTATTTTCTCACTGTATAAGACGGGTTGTTATTAATATTCTTTACTTATGATGAGGCACTCTAACAGTTCCTATTTTTGTATTCAAACACCCAATCGCGATTCGTTTAAATGGGCTAAATCGAAGGAAAAATGGGGCAGGCAAAGTAGGAAAAGGCGATGATAACCGTTGATCGACGAATAAATCCTACTGATCATCGATGCCAATATACTTGTTGAATTCTTTCATAAATGTCTCATCGAACATTTTCGTGGGAGTTGGATATAGGCCGCATTTGATATCAATTAATACGGTGGTATTGGCTGCCAATGCGCTTTCAAAGGTACTTATTAATTCCTCTGGCTGGCGGACGGTTAAGCCTTTTACGCCAAGTGACTCAGCGAAGCCAGCCCAGTTATGATCGATAATATTAGTGAGCTCAGCAGCCTCTGCTGAAAAACCGCCAGTACGAAGTTTGGGGTTACCATGCGCCTTATTATTGAGCACAATAAATATCATATTCTTGAGTTTATATCGTGCAGCGGTTTGAATTTCCATGCCCTGCATTAGCATACAGCCGTCTCCAACGACTGCTACAGTTACTTTTCCCGGCCTGGAAAATTTCGCGCCCACACTAGCGGGAATAGCCCAGCCCATCGCGCCAGAATATTTAATAATATTAAAGTAGTGATTTGCCTGGGTAGTTTGCCAATAATGTGAAGTGAAAAAAGTATGCGCACCATTGTCGACGAATAATTGAGTGTCTTCTGGCATGCTGGACAGTAGGTCAGAGATGGCACGAGCAGGATGAATAGGGTCAAGGTCTGAATGTTGATTTTCCTGTTCATAATGCCAAGGTATCGTAGCACGAAGAGTCTCTAGCCAATCCTTTCGAACTTGTTTGCTTTCGAGAAGTTTAGCGACACTCTTTACTTGGTCTGATAGAGCACAAAAATGTTCGAATGCAGCACCGGCATCACTGGTGACAGCAATATCGGCTGAGTAGGTTTGGTCCAGGTTTTCTGTATTCAGGTCTATTTGTATCAGTTGTCTGTTTGCACGTAAGCGCTTACTCCAGCTCATACTGGCAATTTGTCCTAGTTTACTGCCAACGACTATTAAGCAGTCGAGGCCATCTGACATCAGAGTTTCGTTCGCAATGGCAGTACCTGCCCAACCAAACACACCCAAAGATAAGCGATGATCCTCGGGGAAGTCGCCTTTGGCACACATGGTGGTGGCAACCGGGATGTCAAATCGTTCAGCAAAGGCAATTAGCGCAGCACTTGCTTTAGATTTTCTGATGCCTGAACCAATCAACAATACTGTTTTGTGCTTTGACGATGCGAGTTCAAGTGCAGTATTCAGTGAATTGCAATCGACTAATCTTGTGACAGAAGGCTGGTTAGAGAGAGTCGCTTGATAGTCATAGGGAATTTTTTTGGTTTGAAGGTCTAGTGGCACTGATAAATGTGCGACTCCAGGCAAGGGACTCTTTAATTTTGAGATGCAGCGTTTCAGGTAATTTTCCGCCAAATTAGCATCAAATACTTGGTGTTGTGTTGCTGCAATATGTCTAAATAGCTCGATGGTTTTTAAGCCATGCGTACCGGAGTCCTGAATAGAGTCCCGGTCACGCCAGCTTAAAGGCGGGTCGCCAGTGATTGCAAGCACCGGTATTTGATCTGCAGATGAAATGCTTAGTCCGGTAATCATATTACTTGCGCCGGGGCCTGATATCCCTAAGCAAACGCCAAACTGCCCCGATGCCCTGGCAAAGCCGTCAGCCATCATGGCGGCACCACACTCTGTGGCGCAGACAATGGCGCTTATCCCACTTATTTCTACAAGGTCGGTGGAGAAATTATCGACATAACCACCTGGTATCATAAAAATATGGCTAGTATTTTCATCTTTTAAAGATTGAATAATATAGCGGGTAAGCCTGATTCCGGTCATTGATACTACCTGAGATTTTGCGGACGAAATACGTTGTTGTATTGCGCACAACTTTACACCGTAAAGATTTGGAGTCAACTTGTTTTTTCTCTAAATGGGCTTCAATACCGGTACTTTTTTGATCACTTGTTCTCGCTTTCTTGAGCATGTACTAACCTTACTAGGTTCATTCGATACTTAATTTCACTCACTGGTTTAGAACTTTATGAAAAAAATCCTTATTTTGTGCACCCTAATGTTGCTTGCATCACTTACTGTGGCGGCAGATTTCACGCTTTTAACATCGGAGCCAGGAAGAAGAGCCAAGGCTGAGTTAACGTCAGAAGCGCTATTTATTGAAATTGTGAAAGAGGTGGTGAAGCGAGCAGATTTGACGGTGAGAACGAAAAAAATGCCTTGGGTCAAGGCGCAGCAAACTGTTAAAAAATCGACTCCTTCAGATCACTTACTTATTGCGCCGTTAACGCGAACCAAAGAGAGAGAAAAGGATTATGATTGGATCGTGCCACTGGCATCTTACAAATTGCAATTTGTTACGACCGACAAAATGATTGACCTTTCAGATATGAACTCTTTAAAGCAACAAGCTGTTTGTGTCTTTAGAGAATCGCCCGCAGAGTACAAACTGAAAGAACTAAACTTTCCGGATATCTTGAGTCGCGTACAAGTTCAGAAATGTTTCAAAGATATGAAGAAGGGCTCCCAAAAAGTAGTGTTAGCGCATGGCGAACGAGTCGCTAGAGCACGGTTTGAACAAGTTGGCGGAGACCCAAAAGAGTTGATCTTTGGCCAGCCCTTCACTGAATATACTGTCTATTTGGCATCTTCTAAGGCGACATTATCAGAAGCGAAGAAGCAAGCATTACTTAATGCGATGGATGGGATGAAGATCGATAGCAGCTACGAGAAAATTTTCGCTAAGTACAGATGATTGAGGATTTAAAATGTCATGCTGATTTAAGGTATATGAAATAAAAAGCGTGGCAGTTAACTCGCCACGCATTTTTTGATGCTCGCATACTTGGTGCGGCATAAGCACTTGGTTAGCTTATATAGGTTGCAATTTCCCCTGCAGTTTCTGGCTTAGATTCACTGCTAAGCGTTGTGGGTGCTGCGTAAGTACCTTTATCAAAGCGTAACAACATAGTGGGTAATAATAAGAAGTCGATCGCAAGTGCAATGATGATCGTCATGGCCGTGATCAAACCCAGTTCAAAATTCAGTTTGAATGACGATAACATTAATACCGAAAACCCTGCTGCCAAGACCGCTGTTGTCGTAACTAATGCAGGGCCAACATTGGCGAACGCATAACGAACCGCTTCTTCTGCGGAGAGTTGTTGCTCTCTTCTACCACGCGTGTATTTGCTCAGAAAGTGTACTGTGTCGTCTACGATAATACCGATGATCATGCTGACAGAGAGCGCAAGCGCGAAACCGACTTCGCCCACTAACACGGCCCATAAACCAAATGAGATCGCCGGCGGAACCAGGTTAGGAATCAAGCTAATAATGCCTATTTTGATTGATCTGAGTGAAAACAATATCAGTACAGAGATCAGTAGTAGAGCAAAAGCGACCCCGCTGGTCATTTGTTCAACCGTTCGCAAGCTGATGTGTGAAAACATAAATTGTGGACTACCGACAATATGGCTAATCCAAGGTGCTCGTTGGTCTAACCAGTCTTCAGCTCTGCTGTTAAATGCAATCATCTCGTTGTTTGATAATGTATGAAGCGACACCGTGACCCGTGTAGATGACTTATCAACATTGATTTGATTATTTAGGTCAAGGCCATAGGGTAATGACATCTCATACAGTAATAAATATTGTGCAGCGAGTTCTCGTTCATCGGGTAGCTGGTACCTGTCGGTTTGGTCATTGTGTAGATTTTTATTGAGCCGTTTCATCACGTCAGACAAAATGTTGACGTGTACCACTTCAGCTTGCTGGTATAACCAAGTGCGGTAGTCATCTAGAACTTGTAAGTATTCTGGCGAACTAATGCCACCAGCTTGATTCGAACTTAGCCCATATTCAAGGTAGTAGGGGCCCGTCAGGTGCTCAGAAGCGTAATCGGTATCGATGCGAAAGGCGACCGATTCATCAAAAAATTCCCAAATTCTGTCGTTGACAATATTTAGTGGTATTAACGCTGACAAGGCTAGGGCTATCACTGAGACCGAGTATAAAATTCGCTTTTGATGTTGAATAACAAAGTCACTAAAACGATCGGCTTTGGTATGGGAATCCGCATTTTGCTGTTTAATCTGCACAGGCAGCAGCATCAGTAACCAGGGTAAAAATGTCATCGAGAGCATAAAGGAGATCAACACGCCGCAGGCAACCATGTTTGCTAAATGATGAAACGGAGGGACATCTGAAAAATGCATGGTCAAGAATCCGACGACTGTGGTAATGGTCGCTAGCATAACCGGTTGTAAGTTGACCCGAAGACTTTCGCTCAGGGCTGCTATTTTTTCTAAGCCCAACTTCATGTTATGAATCATCGACAATAAAATATGTACCGCATTGGCGACCACAATGGTCATTACGATAGTAGGAGCACTGGCCGATACCGGTGTCAGTTGAACACCTAACCAACCGCCAAAGCCCATGGTTGAAAGAATCGATAAGATGATAACCACCAAGATGCTGAGGGTGGCGGTAAAGCTGCGTAAGAAAAAAATCAGACCGATTAATATCAGCGAAAACATCATTAGTGTTAATGAACTCATATCGCCGATAGAGGCTTCCATAAAAGCATTATCCATCACCACTAGCCCGGTTAAATGTATTTCGAGGTCGGGGTTGCGTTCTTTTAATTGCTCAATAAGGTTTCGGGTATATTGAGTGACCTTAGGACTGCCTTCAGGGTCACCCTTTGGTAGGTTGATGGTGACATTCACCGCGGTTACCTTGGCGTCTTTTGAAATAGCGCTGTTCAGTAGAAGAGGTTCATTCATCGCAATAGTTTTAATGTTTTCGATCTCGATCGGACTAAGATCTACAGCATCTTGAAACAGATCTTCTACCGTTAAATCATCATCACTGGCATAGGTGTGTTGAAAGTTACTCAGTGAATCTACCCGTGTAGAAAAGGGAATTTGCCATGCTTCATGGGTGAGCCACTCGATGCTAGCTAGCGTTTTAGGGCTAAATACCCCGTTTTCTTTTGGTGTGAGCAGAATGACGACATTGTCGGCTTTGACAAAGGTTTTCTGGATAGCAGAAAAGTCTAAATACTGTGGGTTGTCATCAGAGAACCAGACCTCATAATCGGTTGCAAATGTTAGCCAACGAGCCCCACTGGCCAGAGACATTACGATGACAAGAGAGAGCAAGGCAAACAGCCAGCGCCACTTCACTAGTAGGATTGAAATTGAATTGATCATTTGAACCTCTTTTCGTGCGAAATACACACGTATAAAATAACTAACTTTATCGCGATAACGATTAAACTTTATGCGTTAAATCTGTGGGTATATATTTTGTCTTACTACTGAACACTAGCGTGCGCGTTTAAGTGCGTTTTTCTTAAAATCACTTTCTTTTAGGCCAACTTTAAATGCATAATCTCGCCATTTTAGTTCGGTGGTTTTTCCTGACTGATGATTGGTCATCTGCATGTTATTTGCTCGCCAGTACTGTCCTAAATATAGTTGATAATCAGAGTATAAAAGTGTTTTCAATAGCGCGTTTTTGCGGTCATAAAATTCCACCTTTTGAAGTCTGTATTCAAGTTTATCTACCCATACAAGTCGGCGAGTATAGCCTGAGTTCTTGTCGACTGGATACTGTATGATCTTGTAACTATCAATGTTATTGACGCGTTCATCTGACAGGTATTCGTAGTTATACTTTTCAATTTCGAAGGAACTCAAATCTTCAAAAGAAAATTCTGAGCCCATAAAAGGGCCTGATTTGTTACTGGATGAAATTCGCTTCACGCGTTTAAGAGCGGGCAAATATAACCATTGATCATCATCTGAAAGGGTATGAGAAAAACTTAAAAAAGCTGTGCCTTTGACATCTTTAGGGTGACTAAAAATGGTCAGGCTTTTATCGCCTTCATTGTCTTGTTCAAGTGTTTTAATATGCAGTTCGCGTATGCTTTCGTCGCCATATTGGTTTCGCAGTAGCATCGACATTCCCGCCGTGTTATCACCCCATCCTGCATCTCTTGTTTTCATTTCTTTAGAAATTTCAAGGCCTCGATCTTGCGCTGTACTGGCAAGACTTACTTGGCTTGCCAGCAGGATAAGCGCAAAGGTGGTAAATAGTTTAATACTTGGTTTATTCAACATGTTTGTTTCCTGACAGTGTCGGTTAAGGTCTTACTTGTAAGTGGGCAGGTCGAGCAACATTTTAGGGGTCATACTGGCCATCATCTTGTTTATTACCCATGGAAACCACTGATACATTTTGATCATCATCGCTGCGGCTCCAGGTCTAATTTCAACCTGGTTCGCTTGAATTTTTCGAAGGGTGATTTGCGCAAGCTTGTCAGGTTGTATCTTTTTCATGCCGGGCATATCGATACTATGGCTCATATCGGTATCCACCATGGGGGGGAGGAGTTCAAAGACTGAAACCGAAGTGTCTCTTAAGGCGTTTCTTATGCTGAGTGAATAAGAGTGAATCGCTGCCTTTGTCGCAGCATAAACAGGCGCTGCCACAAAAGGCATATACGCTAGCCCTGATGTAACATTAACAATGGCCGACTCTTTTTGCTTTTTCAATTGAGGTAGCAACTTGTCGCATAAAGAAATTACGCCGAATACATTAGTTAAAATTTCCTGCTTTTGGTGCTCAATAGGCAGTGATCCGGATACAAAATCATGTAAGTGCATCATGCCTGCATTGTTGACCAGCATATTTAAGGAGGGGTAATCACGTTGTAGGGTATTGACCATTTGCGAGACCGAAAACTCATCAGAAACGTCGCATGTAATGGTGCGTATTGCAGGGTTTTCCTGACGTACCTGGTTAAGGTTTTGAGCGTCGCGGCCACAAATGATGACGACATTATTATTTTCAAGAAACGCTTTAGCAAGCGCCAACCCAATTCCTCGGCTGCCCCCGGTGATCAAAATAGTGTTGTTTGAAATATTCATGATAGTTGCCTCATACTACTGGGTTACGAATTAGTCGATCTGTGTTGTTCTGATCATTCTGTGTTGTTCTGATCATATAGGCGCTAGTTTAGGGAAAGCATTGTTTAATAGATATGCACAAAAAAAGCATTCAATGGTGCGCAAAAGCACCACGTGTTATGCTGCTTAATATTTGACTGGGGGTAAATCGCGTGGCTGATTGGGATGATGTACGTTTTGTGCTGGCACTCGCACGTAACGGCTCTATAAGGAAAGCGTCGATTACTTTAGGGGTGAACCATACAACGGTGTCAAGACGAATCAGTTCTTTGGAAAAACGTTTGTCTGCCAAATTGTTTGAGAAAACCCCTGCCGGTTATAAGTTAACGGCTTCGGGAGAAATTATTAGCTCGGCAGCGGAACAAATGGAAAAGCTGCTGATTAGTTCTGAGAGAAGAATAGAAGGTGCCGACACCCTTCTAGTCGGAGAGGTACATATTCACATCCCCGATATATTCGAACAATGGGTGAATAAAAAGCTGTCGAAACTGTTGAAAGCTAACCCAAGATTGAGTCTGCATGTTAGCGCCTCACTGAATGTCGCTGACTTAGCCAGAAGAGAAGCCGATGTGGCTTTGCGTTTTTCTCAATCACCGCCAGACGATATGGTAGGGCGAAAAATTTGTACCTTTCCCGTTGCTATTTATGCAGGTATTGAGTTTGAGTATGAGCCTTCCAATAGCTTATCTGATTACCCCTGGGTGCGCTGGCCTACGACTTTTGTAAACACACCGCCTGAGCAAGCGGTTGAGAAGTTAGCTGGAAAATTGACACAGGCAGTATATGCCAATACCTATTATTCTCATACTGAGCTAATTCGTAATGGCGCTGGCATCGGAATGTTATCAACTTGGTTTGCTGATATTGACTCAAGGTTAAAGCGTATTTCGCCTGACATAATAGAGGGTGCTATGGATTTGTGGATCTTGACGCATCCGGATTTGCGCGGCGTCCGGCGAGTGAAAGCGGTGACAGATGCGTTGCGGGAAATTTTTGAAGAAAGGGGGCATGCGAGTGAGTCTTAGGTGTGACGGCAGTAGAGTTAATTAAGTGCGACAATATTAGCTTACTTGTGAACATGACCCGACAATGGGAAATTATATAGAGGGTGCTATAGTGTGTGGCATACCAGTTTTCTTGAAACTCAGCAGTGTGCGCTAAGCGAATGATGCTTTTGCTGCTAGCAAACCATAGATATTATTAATCATGCTAGATTAAGCGATAACAAAAATACTCAATAGGAGAGTGCTTTAATGCAGTTTAAAAAGCTCGGTAGTAGCAATATAGAGATTTCAGATGTTTGTTTAGGTTCGATGACCTGGGGTACGCAAAACACCCAAGAACAGGCCAGTCAACAAATTGACTACGCTTTATCGCAGGGCATTAATTTCATCGATACGGCCGAGATGTATTCGGTGCCACCATCCCCCGAAACCTACGGTAAAACCGAAACCATTATCGGTAACTGGTTGGCGGAAAATACGCCTAAACGTCAAGATATAGTATTGGCCACCAAGATAGCGGGGGCGGGCCTACCTTGGGTGCGTAATGCAGGTCCGATTACAGGGGAAGCGATTATCGCCTCGGTCGATGCGTCCTTAAAACGCTTACAAACCGACTATATCGACCTGTATCAATTGCACTGGCCTAATCGTTCAACACCTCATTTTGCCAAACATTGGCCTGGTAAAATCACTTTTACGGATGTCGATGCAAAAGCACATTCGAACCAGAAGTTAGAAATCCTTCAGGCTTTGGAGTCTTGTATCAAAGCGGGTAAAATTCGTCACTGTGGCTTGTCAGATGATACACCTTGGGGGATAAACGAATATCTTCGTCTCGCAGAAAAACATGCCTTACCAAAAATGGTATCGATTCAAAATGAATTTAATTTATTGCACACCAAAGACTGGCCTTACTTGATTGAAAACTGTGTGCATACCGATGTGGCGTATTTACCATGGTCACCCTTGGGTGGCGGTGTGTTAAGTGGAAAATACTTGAACGGGCAACGACCTGAAGGCAGTCGCTGGAGTTATGCTCAGCGTAACGGCTTATTACGTGATAATCCACAGGTAGAATTTGCGGTGAAAGCCTATGTCGATATCGCGCAACAATATAAGATCACGCCCTCGCAGTTGGCTTTGGCCTGGTGTAAGCAAGTCGACGGAGTCAGCTCGACGATCATCGGCGCTACATCAATGGCGCAATTGAAAGAAGATATAGACGCCTTTGAGGTTTCATTAACCTCCGAAACGCTTGACGATATCCATCAGGTGCTACGTCAATACCCATCACCCTTTTAACGACCGGAGCTTTTTGAGCTCGCATATTTGCGAGCGCAATACTTGTACAAATTGCTCAATTAGATTTAATACAAGGTTATAGTGCTAATTTTGTATTAAACTAACTTGAGAAATTGCCGCTGCCTGTCTGGTAAGCAGCACATCAAAAATCTACAGGAAGTTTAGAGTATGCCCAAGAAGCGTTATCTCAGTATTGTTGACAATGGTTTTCTGATTACTGAGACCATCGATAGCCCTAAACATATTGCAGGCATACAGGTTTATAAAAAACCGAAGAATGCAGCAAAGAATTTTGTGAAAAACCTAGCGGCAACATGGTCTAAAGAAAATACGGTTTGCGCGCCCTATAATTTAAAACTCAATGCGGCTAACCCTCTCAATCCTTATTGGAGTGAGTATGAAAATTTTAAGGCCTCTGAGCATGTGGAATATATAAAGCTTAAGGATGGCTCGCGAGACGATTTGAATAAGTTGGTTTCAGAACTACATGAACCCCAGCTTGATAAATCAAAACCCCTATGGCGCTGCTTTTTTATTGATGGTTTGACGAAAGATCGTTTTGCGGTTTATTTCAGTTTTCATCATAGTGTTTTAGATGGTATTTCTGCCGGTAAAATTATGGAGAGAAGCTTAAGTACTAATGCGACTGAGCTCGGACGTCCTCCTTTTTGGGCCATGAAAGAGAACCCTTATAATCGTGACTCACGTCGAGCTAAACCGTCTTTTCTAGATAAGGCTATTGGCTTGGCTGCAGGAAATGTAAAAGCGGCCTATGGTCTGTCCCGTATAACGACTCAGCTTTGTTTGGAAGCCGTTGGACTGACCAAAAATGCAATTTCCTTACCTTTTACAGCCGCTCAATCGCCTTTGACGGGCAGTGTGACAGCAAAGCGTTCGTTCACAACGTCCTCATTGCCTATGGATCGTGTGAACCACTTACGTAAGATCACCCGTAATACCCTTAACCATATTGCCTTAACCTGTTTAGATGGCGCGATACACCGTTACCTGGAGCATATTGGTCACCCCTTGGATGCGACGCTCACAATTACCATGCCGGTTAGCTTGCGTAAAGAAGATGCAAAAGTGGGTGGCAATCAAATAGGCTTGGTAGCGACTACATTAGCGCCTAAGACAGATGATCCGATCATCCGTTTGCGCGATATCGGTGTCTCGTTGCAAGGTGTTCGTCATCAAATTGATGCCTCACCTGCCGTGAGTATTCAAGCATATTCACTCGCGACTAACGGTGTAGCAACCTTGTTCGATGCTATTAAAGCTGCGGAACATTTCCCTGCTTTATCACATACCATCGTTTCAAATGTGCCAGGCCCCAGAAGCGCGCTTTATCTAGAAGGTGCAGAGCTTTTAGGTTGGTATCCTGTGAGCACTTTAGGCCCTGGTCATCGATTGAATGTCACGATGTTCTCATACAACGGTAAATTGGATTTCGGTATCATTGGCGCTTCTGATTACCTTCCTGATTTGAACTTACTCGGTGGCTTTATTTATCAAGAATTCGAAGAGCTAGAAAAGGTGATTATGTCTCCCGATATGGGTACCTCCTTGTTAAGTGAAAAACGAAAAGCACGTACTTAGTTATTGAATTTCGTCGTATAGGTCCTGGGCGGCCTATACGAAAATTAATTCTTTAGTATTTCATTTTTGCCAGTCCACTTTCACCAGTCCACTCTTTATAATTGCCTCAATAATTAATACAGCATTAATTTTTCATAAATCCGCTCGGATTCAGCTTTGTTTAAATCTTGACCCAAGATAGCCCGCTATTGATCTATATCATCACTCTTTGTCCATTTTAAGCGTAAAAAGAAAAGGAGAGGTTGTTTCTATGCACAAAATGGGGATGAACATGAAAATACGAAAAACAAAAGCTGAAGTCCTTAACACGTCGATATTATTGTTGTTATCAAATGTTATTTTCACATCACAAATAGCGCAAGCCCAGGCACCATCTGACTGGGCAAAGTTGCCTGATCATAAAATTGAATTGTTTTATCCGGGGCAATCGAGTTATCAATGGTTACGCAGTAAAGAGCATAAACGAGCTAACAAAAAAGTAGATCAAGGAGAAGCCTGCGAATCATGCCATGAAGGAGAAGAAAGCGATATTGGTAAATTGCTGGTGTCAGGCGATCGTTTAGAGCCTCACCCCATCAGCGGGAAGCCTGCGGTGATAGATCTTAATGTTAAGGTGGCCTACGACTCAGATCATGTTTATTTTCAATTTAAGTGGCCAACAGCTAACAACTATCCTGGCGTTGCTCACCCTCATTGGCAATATGATGGTACCCAATGGAAGCAAATAGGTTGGCCCCGACTGCATGAAAAAGTCTGGAAAGAAGGACACCCCGCAATTTATGAAGATCGTTTTTCTATGATGTTAGATGATGGTAGCGTGCCTATGTTTGCAGAACAGGGATGCTGGATCTCATGCCATAATGGCATGCGTGATATGCCTGAACTGGCAAGCAAGGAAGCGGTGAAAGCACACACTTTTCTGGGCGGGACCTTGCATAAAAAAGATGTCAGAAAATATCTGCCAGACTCTAGAAGCGATGACAATGCCAGTTGGGCAAAGGTCAAACCAGCCTCCGAGATAGCACAACTTAAAAGTGACAATCGCTTTGTTGATCTGATGCAATGGCGAGCGCATCGCTCTCAGCCTATCGGAATGGCTGATGATGGTTATGTCTTCGAATACCGATTAACCGATGCCGGTAAGAATATATTTTCTAAAAATTGGGATAAAACGCTTAATCAACCTAAGTATATGTTTGATCCTGCCAAGGTAGGTTTCAAGTCGCGCAGCTTAGATCAGATTCGTGATCTGTCTCAGCCAAGCTCGCTCATTGTAGAAGAAAATACCCTTGCATTTGATGCATCTGTTAAATGGAAAAAAGGCGATATGATCCCAGAGTATTATGTGAGTCGTACCATGGCCAAAGGCTCAGCAGCCGATAATGGCAAGGTAAATGCTATATGGGGCGCGGGATACTGGACGCTTGAATGGCAGAGAAAGCTTGATACAGGCCATCCCGCTGACGATAAAGCGTTCAAAGAAGGGCAGGTTTATACCTTTGGTTTTGCGGTGCATGATGACAATATCACTACTCGCGGCCATCACGTTTCTTTTCCCATTGCAGTTGGGTTTGGCGTTAAAGCGGCAATTCAAGCGGTGAAAATTGAATAATGCTTTGTTCATAAGATTTAACCGCACGAAATAATACTACGTGAATACTTTGTAGTAGGTGAGTACTTAGGACACTTTATTTTCTGGAGAGAGCAATGATTAACTCAGCGTTAACGCGGCCGATATTAATCACTTTATTAATAGGCACTACTGTTGGTTTACTCATTGCGCTCAGTGCTGAAAAGTTTGACCACTTAACCACTACTGATCAATTCTGTACCTCTTGTCATTCCATGTCTGCTTATGTCGCTGAGTCGGAGACCTATCGTAGTTCATCACATCGGAATCATGCAGGTGGTGTGCAACCGGGTTGTGCAGACTGTCATATTCCTAAGGGGTTGGTGATCTCAGCCTACACGCATGTAGTTGATGGGGCAGCGGATCTTTGGGGGCAGTTGAATTATGACTATCAGGACCCTGAGGTATGGGAAAAGGAAAGAGCACGACTCGCTTATGCTGTTAGAGATACGATGCGAGAAAATGATAGCGTTACCTGCAGAAGCTGCCATACCGAGAGTTTGATAAAACCTAAGCGCAAGCGGGGTCAAAAACAGCATGAGACTGCCAAAGCAGAAGGTATGACATGTATAGATTGTCATTATAACTTGGTGCATGACGAGGTAGAGCCAAGAGATTCATTTATTGACAGCGCTGGGCTAAACGCAAAATAAAATGGCGAGGATGAAAAAGTGAACGAAGCTATTAACTCGCCATTCAATAAGAGTGTCGAGACACCTAAGAAATCAGACATTCCTGACTATTTACAAGAGGTCTATCGATGGGCGTACCTTGATGCTCGAAATGCAAAATTTCTTGATCGAGAGTGGGTAGTCAATACTATTTTATGGGGCAATGCCAAGCGACTTAGGCAGGCAGTTTTGTCTGAGGTAAAACCGGGTTCCAAGGTGCTTCAAGTTGCCCACGTTTATGGAAAGCTAATTCCAGAATTAGCTGCTCGAGTTGGTTCCAAAGGCGGGTTACGTATTATTGATATTTCTCCGTTGCAAGCGTCTCTGTGCGAACAAAAAATTGCCGCTTATAAAAATGCCCACGTTGCTATTGCGAATGCGGCTATTTTTGGTACAGAAAAGTACGATCTGGTGAACTGTTTTTTTTTATTACATGAAGTACCTGACCCGCTTAAAGCCGATATTATAAATGCAAGTTTGAATCAAGTCGGGCCAAAGGGAAAAGCCATTTTTGTTGATTATCATAAACCGCACAAAAAACATCCTCTTCGTACGCTGATGCGACTTATATTTAAGCATTTAGAGCCTTTTGCTGAAAGCCTTTGGCAACTTGAAATAGAGCAACTGGCAAAGCAAGGGTCTGAGTTTAGATGGCATAAGAAAACCCTATTTGGCGGGCTCTATCAGGTCGTCATTGCACAAAAAATATAGGGCTCAGCTAGCCTGACGTGAGTTAATACCGCCATATGTCGCACGTCAGAAACCACTTGATGGCAAGAGATACAAGCTATGATTACACTTTCGCAATTGACAGAATTATTAGGATGGGCTTCAGTTATAAATATTGCTTATCTTTTTCTGGCTACTCTTATTCTTATGGCTATGAATGGGCCAATAATCTCAATTCATAGAAAGATGTTTGCTCTAGATGAAAAAGAATTAGGGCCTATGTATTTTAATTTTTTGAGTAATTACAAAATAGTGACATTGGTTTTTATGGTTGCGCCGTATATTGCTTTAAAAATTATGGGGCAGTAAGTATTTAAGCGGCGCACCAAGGAATGAATACTGATGTAGTTATGTAAGCTTAATTCGTCTATAAAATTTTGATGGGTATTTCTAGGTGGCTTGGACTCAGTATCTGTACCACCCAGGTCCGTTATTATTTATTTTGTTGCCACCATAGGTTCTTAGGAGAAAGTGAACTGACCTCTGTATTGCTTCTCAGAGTCAGCACTTCCCCGAACTCAGGTGTAAGCAGTGATATAGACTGTTGTTCAGCAAGGCGACTGACTTCCCTTAACGGTTCATACCAGGGATGAAATGCCATATCAAAGGTACTGTTATGAATGGGTAGCAGCAACTTTCCCTTTAAGTCTTGGTGGGCAAGGATGGTTTCTTCTGGCGATAAATGCTCTTTTGACCAGGCTTTATCATAAGCACCATTTTCGATTAATGTCAGCTCAAAAGGGCCGAACTTATCGCCTATTTCTTTAAAAATGTCGGAGTAACCGCCATCCCCGCTAAAGTAAATGCTTTGTGATTGACTGCTGATCACCCATGAACTCCATAGCGCTTCATTTTGATCTATCAACATACGTCCCGAAAGATGATTTGCAGGTGTTGAAGTGATACTCAACTCGCCGATTTTTTTACTTTCCCACCAATCGAGCTCGGATATTTTTGTCGGTTCAATACCCCAGTCTATGAGTTTATTACCGTTACCAAGAGGAACGAAAAAATGGCTTACTTTCGTCTTTAGGGCTTTTATCGTCCGTTCGTCCAAGTGGTCATAATGATTATGTGAGATTAATACCCCCTGAATAGCCGGGAGATCTTCTATCGACATGGGGGTGGGATGAAAGCGCTCAATACCCATAAAGTAAACAGGGCCAAGGCTATTTGAAAAAACAGGGTCCGTTAACCAAAACTCGCCATTGATTTTGAGTAGCACGGTAGAGTGTCCGAATCGCACCGCGCTTATTTTGTCTTTGGGCAAAGCTTCAAGCTGGTGTCGGGTGAGCTTGTTGATTGGGATAGCTTCAGAAGGGCTTTGGTCAATATCTGTTCCGAAAATAAAGCGCCGGGTGATGTCGATCATTTCGCCCCAAGGCGGAATCTCAACGGCTGTTCGCTGATGTTGGCGTTCATGGCCCTCATTCAGTGTGGAAATTGAGATCTGAGCACAGCCGACTAATGCCAGAAAAATCAATATTCTTTTTTTAAATTTCATCGGGTTACCGGTATTATATTTTCAGAATCAAGCAAACTTACGCTTCATATTTAAGCGGAAGTCATTTGTCATGTGGCGAACAAAAGAGCGAAAAACTTTCAACTCCGGCTCGGGAAGCTGGCCTTGAGACAAACGAATAATCTGCCAATAATAAAAACCAACTTGGCCGAAGTTATTGATCGATTTGATCAGGCTAGACGAGCTGTTGTTGCCCCAAAACCCAGTTCCTAAGACCAGATTTTGCTCATAGTCATCTAGTTTGTCGAGGCTGCCATTGATCAATAACTCAGAGCAGTTTGCTTGCGTGCATAAGGGCCGAGCTAAACCAATAATATCGACTTCTTTATTAGTAATTGCTTGTTCCATTACATCGCGACTGCGGAAGCCCCCAGTGACCATTAGGGGGATTTTAGCAGCAGTTTTAATGCGTTCAGCATATTCTATAAAATATGCTTCACGCTTGCGGGTACTTTCTCTCACTTCTGTTGCTTCAACGCCCAATAAGCTAAGTTGTTCGTAGGTGCCGCCAGAAATTTCGAGTAAGTCGACACTATCTTCGCCTAACCAGCTTGCGACAGTGACACAGTCTTCAAGTGAGAATCCACCTTTTTGGAAGTCTGCCGAATTCAACTTGACGCCGATCGGGAATTCAGGGCCGACTTCTCGACGAACAGATCGGATGGTTTCACGGATAATGCGCGCTCTATTTTCTAATGATCCGCCCCATTGATCAGTGCGTTGATTAATTTTAGGCGATAAAAACTGGCTGAATAAATAACCGTGGGCGCAATGCAGTTGTACGCCAGTGAACCCTGCTTCTTTTACCAGCGTTGCCGAGCGAGTAAAACGTGCAATCACCTCTTGGATATCGTCCTCGGTCATTGCTCTAGGCTTGCCGAAATTACCCAATAGCTCTAACTGAACTTCAGAGGGAGATAAGGGTTGGCTATTGACCATTTTTGGACACTGTCTACCGGGGTGATTTAATTGCACCCATAATTGGTTGCCTGCAGAGGTGCCTGCTTTTGCCCATTCAGCAAACAAGGGTAAGTCCTTATCATCTTCTAATACCACATTGCCTGCGCGTTCTAAATAACGGCGATCGACCATCACATTGCCTGTCATATGCAAACCCGTGCCACCATTTGACCAGGTTTTGTAAAGTATGTTGTGTCGTTCAGTAGGCCGGTCAAACTTATCAGCTAGTCCTTCAGTCATCGCACTTTTTGCTAACCTATTAGAGAGTGTAATACCGCAGGGCAAAGTAAGGTTTTGTGCTAAAGGGCTGGTCATAGGGTGTTATCCTGAGTCTGGTGTATCATCGTTAAGTGGGGTATTAGAGCAAAGTTTAGATTAAAATCAAATACAGGTTAATGGGAAACACTTACCAGGATTTTGTGTCAAAGACGGTTAGTTATCGCAGTATGAGTAAATGGCATAACTTTCGCCGAAAAAGAGAGTACCTGTCGTGCTCAGTTTCATTATAAGTCACCGTAGCTACCCGCCATAAAGTATCGAAAGCATTCACTACTTTAAACTTAGAGGTTATTTATTATAGCCTGTTAATCAAGCCAAGAAGTCGGTTTCATTCATTGGCCTACCAAAGAAGTACCCTTGGAATATACTGCCGTGGCGATTACATCGAGTGACCTATCTTTTGCACCATCGACAATTTCAGGCCAACTAAGCTCTGGTATGGGGTCAAACTTGAGGTTCAGAGCTTGAGATAAAATAGAGATGAAATCGGGTGCGACGCCGATAAAATTGTTTTCTTTGTCTAAGAAGTTGTAGGATGCATAGCCGGCATCAATACCAATTTTTATACTTTGGTGAGCCTGGAGCCAGTCTTTTTCATCTTTGGTCAGTGCCAGATTGTCACGAATGTACTGAATGGCTTGGGTATCATTAGCGTCATGGTCGGAGGCGTATGAAAGTGAGCTGACGCTGGTAATAAAAAATAGCATCAATCCGATAAAACAGCTTATTGAATGGTTTGATATAGCGGGTTTCTTTGCTAAATATCTATGCATGCTACTATCTCGACTTATTATTGAGAGGAGTCATGTTCAACTACTGCACAGAATAGACCAAGAATAAACATGTTGCTTATTAGGCTCTGCTTTTAATTTCGATAGTTATTTCAGGTCATATGTAAGCCGTACTTTTCAGAACTAAATAAGTGTGGTGAAAGCCCTCTTTGTGGATCGTTTTGTACTTTTCCTTATTGAAAATGCGCACTTTACGCCTTGAGGTATTTTAGTTTCAATCCCGATAGCGATAGCAGTTGAAGCAGACTAAAAGTGACGAGTTTTTTCTACGGCGCTTTTTTCAGGCACTTTTACTCTGCTTAACTGAGTATCAATGCCTAGTCAGTAGTTTTGACTAAGCGTGCATGCAATCACCGTTTACACACTCAGACAGGTGGTCATCATCGTTGTCAATTGTTACCGCAGTGAATACTTTTTTGAAAACGGCTTGGTGATCCTTCGAGCAGGCGTCTATGTCAGCTTGAGTGGCATCCACTATTGAACTGGTTCCCGTCATCCATTTCTTTAACTTGCAGGAAATTAGAATGCTGGATGGCGCAAATGAATAGGGTTTAAAAGAACCAAAGTGGTCAATTACTTCGACTTTATACCAAACACCAAAGGTATATTTGCCTGAAACCCTCTTTGATCGATGAATCTGGTCAGCCGCAACCAGCATTTTTTTGATATAACCTTCATACGTCGCGTGGTTCTTGTTTGCTGTTCCGGTCAGTGGTGTGAGGTTGGTGTCCTGGGTTCCTAGTCCGCCAAGGTTATCGTTAAGCAAGTGGCCTGCTACCCATAATCCTCGCGCTGTTCCGGCCTGTAGGCCGCTGATGAGAATGGTATAGTCTTTCGCGTTCAGCGGCTCCATGCAACGCGGAATGCTGGTTGCGCCGGTCTTTGAACCATAATTGGTAGAGGCAACTGCCCCTGGCCCTAGGGTGACCTCCATCGAGGTCCCCGATCCACCGCGTGACGCGCAGCTATCGCCATAATCTGGATTGATAAAATATTCGTAAGTTGGTGTCATTATTTTTATCCTTGAACTCGAATGTTTTAAAGTCGGTAAGTGTTAACAGGCGATAGTTGAGCTAAGCAGAGTGTGTTTTTTTCACTCTTGGCTTAGCAAATTTTTTGATAACAAATTTTAAATTGGGTAGGGCGTAAATCGCATATACCCAAACATGGCGGATTCAAACTCATTCCAGTGCATTATTACTCTGTCATCTAGCGCGCCATCACCGTAATCATCGAAAGAAACAATAACATTTTCTGGGTTATCATTATCATCAGATAAAACCTGTATTAGTATTTTTTCACCGGTTTCCATTGTGACATTAAAGCTTCCGGCTATTGCAACAGTGTTGGTTTCTTCATACCCATCTTCATCAATAAACTCTCTTTCTTCAAGCACTAATGCTTCCGTTGTTTTTATCGAGTAGGAGGCAGAAGCATTTGTTTTATTACTAACCTGAAACCACCATCGATAAATAGTTTGAGGTATATACAGAGAATCATCAATAATTTGCTCAAAGGCAAAGGTGTTAATAAGTTTATCTGGTGACTCATAGTACACAGGGTTTGCAATAAGTTCGTCACTTTCTACGAGCTCAAGTTCAGTATCAATAACGCTGGAGATATAGGTGTAAGGTGTTACGTTAGCGTCAAGGATGCCGACATTAATGCCAATGTAATTCACATCGCCGTCATTAATTTGAGATTGAGCAAAAATAATAGGCAGTCTATTACTATACATTCCTTCATCGGATGTAATATCCCTACTTACTTTGGTATGAACCGCGTAATCGTTGCGACCGTAAATACCCTCCATGAGTTTAACTTCCATCGAACGCGTTCCATCCTGAATTCCTAAGTAATTGCGACAGTTGTTATAGTCGGTTTCAATACTATCGTCAGTGTGAATAGTATTTTCACTTAAAGGGTATTTTAGTAATACTCTGGTGAACTCTCCAGACACAGAGCAGTCGTGCGTGACACTTGATTCATTGCCGTATTGAATAACGGGTAGCGTCAGCACCTCTTCTTGTTCTGCTAAAGGACTGGCAATGCCATTAATGGTGCTGTGATAAAATTGCGATGCAATTTCAACATAATTTTGTGAGGATAAAGTGAAGTCTTCACTATTTGTGTTGCTAATTTCTTCTGGTAATGGCGCTGCGGTTGATAAGTCTTCTTTAGTGCTGGAACTGCTTCCGCAGGCCAGTATAAATGAACTTGTGACACATAAAGCCAGGGGTTTTAAGGTGTTTTTTTTCATGATGCTCCTTTAAATTATTGCTTGTCCTTGTATTCACGAAATGGAAATTAACAGAATTAATGGGTGTTGAATAATTACAGTTTGATTAATTGAGATCCGTTTTATGCTACAGCCAACTAAACGGCTATTTATAATACGGATAGGTAAAAAGTCGGTTTCTATTATCTTTTTGCAGAATTTAAAAAGATGAAATGTATGTAATAAAAGGCAAGAGTCAGTGTTTATTTTTATATTTGGGACAAAGCTCAATATGGGACTTATTGACTTATGTATAATCGCCCGCTTTAGAAATGTGTAAACGTTGTCGGGAAATTTTGCGACATTAGATAAGATGTTATAACTCAATATTTAAGTTCTATTATTGAGTTTAGGTCCGGTTTGGATCGTCACTAAATTAAAAAATTTAATAAGGATGTTAAATGAAATACTTGTTGTTAACGTTATCTATGTTTGTTTTCTCAGTAGTTCACGCCAAGCCTGAAAACGGGATGTTATTAGGTCAGTACTCAGGAAGTGTGGCAGTTAGTCATCATGTAAATGAGTATATAGGTGTTGATTTTCTAACCTCGGTTAATTCTCGAGAGGTACCTGAAAACTGGGGCTTAGAGCAAATTGAGGGTGAAAATACCGTCACCATCTATAATGTCCCTGAAAATGCCACGCTAAGCACCCTTAAAGTTTTTCGATCAATCGAAGATAAGCTAACGAGCCAGGGTGTGGAGACGGTCTTATCGTGTTCTGCGAATCAGGGCGCATGTGGATATTATTTTCCTCGTAGGTTGGCATTAACCGAAACGCGTAAAAGCTATTATGACGCTATGGCTGGTTTTTGGAATTTTAATGTCGGGGATTTCCATATGTTTACCGGCACTTTAGTAAAAGAAAATCATAAGTTTTATATCACGGTTGTCGTTGCTTATTCGAAGGCAATAAATAACATTCAATACTCTGTTGATATTGTGAAGGCGGGCGAAGTGACGCTTGATACCTTACCTCTCACCGTAGAAAAAATTAGTAAGTCGATAGAAGATACCGGCAAGGTGGCGTTAGATGGGCTATTTTTTGAAACAGGTAAGGTAAAAATAAAGGATTCCTCTAAAGTTTCTTTATCTGCTATCGGGCAGTACCTAAAGGCTAATCCCGGACAAAAATACCATGTAATTGGGCACACAGATTCTGTGGGTGGGTCTCAGTACAACTTAGACTTATCTCAGGCTCGTGCAGAGGCTGTTATAACAGAATTGCAGGCTTCCTTTGATGTATCACTTGCCAACCTAGAAGCTATAGGGAAAGGCTTGTTTTCACCCTTGGCATCCAATGAAACCTCCGAAGGCAGGGGGCTGAATCGTCGAGTTGAGCTTGAGCTTGTATCTCCGGCAGAGTAAGCCGCAATGAACAAGTATTCGATACAATTACTGATTTCTCTCGTGTTGTTTTGCTGTGTAAGCATTGTTGGGGCAATAGAAACCCAAAGTGTTTATAAGGGTATTTTACACGGATATTCTGCTGACGTTGTCCGTTATCATCAAAGAGCTCCCAGTACACTACAGACCTCTCATGTCGTTGTAAATCGGAACGGTATTCGGATGGGTGTCGAAAATATGCTTAACGATCAAGCTAAGCAGCTATTCATGCAAAACTTTAATCAAAATCTATCTTGGCTGTTAAAGTCTGAGGCTAAGGTCTTTACCGTTTTGCCTGTGGATAATGACGAAGAAGAAGCGGGCGGTGATGTCATTGCTGGGGTAATGTCAACTCAGCCTTGTGATGGCGATCAAAGTAGTATGATTACCAAAAAAATTATTAGAAAAGATCTGTTTAATGGTGACCCGGTAGTTGTTTGGCATTGTGAATCCAAGGCAGGTGTTTTTGAGCAATTCTATAGTGTTTATTGGGCTATGGTTGTTCGGGAGGTTTGGCCGGGTGGTGACGTCGCTGAACTAAGGCGGGTTAAGTCTGCTGAACATTTTCAGGCGCCCTACTTCTTCCCGCCAAAACATTACCGGCAAGTCCCTCTTGAAGAGTTTATGACCGGTGCGCCAAAGCTCGAACCTTATTCTGAGTGAATAGGGTACCTCTGATATTGCCATTCTTAAATTAATGCATTTCGCATTCTATTCAATTGTTTTTAAAGGCTTTATTCTTCTCAGTCAACTCTTGTTTCCAGAGTCTAAAATCGCTTCTTAGCGGTATTTTCCGTGATTCTACAATAATTCGTAGCCTCTTTACCCTAGACAAATGGGGTATAGGTTAACTGTTTGAGTGCTAGATCTCAGTACGGGGTTAAGAAAAATTTGCCGCTTTAAACTGCAAAAAAAACATCTACAATGGCCGTCAATGAAGTCGATATAAGGGAAATCGCTCAGGTTTAGTTTGTTTATATTCCATACGCGCTCGCTTAGTTGATTTTATCTAATCTGTCAGATTTCGGCAGTGTTTTAAAAAGCAGTTTCTATCATTAGCTGCTTCTCTCAATTTAAAAATGTAAAAGGATGTTTTGTGAAAATTTTGAATTCTAGAAAAATCAATATTAAAAAGTCACTTGGTCAAGGCATGACTGAGTACATCATCATTGTTGGTGTTATTGCTGTTGCTGCTATCGGAGCATTCGGTTTTTTCGGTGATACCATTGAGCATCAAATTGCTGGTATGTCAGCAGAAATGTCGGGCGGTAACGGCGCAGCTGAAAGGGTCTTATCTACAGGTGCTGCTGTTGGCGCTGCAGGCGCTGCTGCTAACCATAATGACCTTAGCAACTACGATGCAAATGGTCAGCCATAACTAATGATGGCAATCAATCTGGCATCGCTTTTTAGTGATGTCAGTTGATATAGATTTAAGAACATACAGGGTGTGTGTTCTCTAGAGTACCCAGAATGAATCATGATAAATTCATTCATCAAGGACGTTAGATTTAGCAAGGCAGCTGTATATGTTTACCCCCCACCGTAATATTTCTGTAGCGTCAGTTCAGCACGGTCAAGTTCTACCAGTAGGGCTGGCGTTTATTTTGTTCGGCAGCCTTTTGGCCATTGTTCTTTTTAATTCCGGACAAATGACTTCAGAAAAATCTCGTTTGACGAATACCGCTGATGCAGCCGTATATAGTGGCCTTATTTGGCAAGCTAGAGCACTTAATTTTCAGGCCTATACCAATCGGGCGATGGTTGCTAATCAAGTATCAATTGCACAGTTCGTTAGTTTAAATGCTTGGACTAACTACGGGCATCAAACAGCTTACAACGTTAATAATACGCTGGGCTGGTTTCCACCATTCAAGCCTTTCACTCAAGCCGCAGAAAGTGCAATGGAAGTGGTTGATATGATCGTGAATACGGTTGCCAGTGTTGCGGTGCCGGTTATTGATGGCGTTAATATGGTTCTTTCAGAAACGCAGCGTGCGGTTTATCTTTCGACATTTGCTATAACCCCGATATTGGTGAAAGAAGTAGTTAAAGCAAATAACAACAATTACAACGTAAATTCGGTTTATGCTATTGCTTCACTGGGTGAAAATGCCCTGGATTGGAATAACTTTGTAAAACGATATGATGATGAAGCCGGGTTAAAACGCAAAGCTGATGTGATATCCCGATCAAGAGATGATTTTACTCGAAAACGCAATTGGAGCCTTGGTACATTCTGGGTAGCGCCTACTTCAAAATTCAAACTAAGAAAAGAAGGTGCAACGCACCTTGTTTACGATGGAGACGAGTGGGCTTGGAAAGCAAAAGACACCTTATCTCTTCACTGGAAAAATTACCGCTGTAAATGGAGCGGCTGTAAATGGAAACGCAATGAAGTACCTATAGGGTGGGGCGCTGCGTATGCATCGGAAGATATTGGTTGTGACGGTAGGTGCCCTGCATGGGTGAGTGCTAACCGAAGAGCACAATCACTTGCTGACAGCTGGGATCCAGAAGAAATATCTGGCTACAACGGTGTGCGTGCATACTACGATTTAACCGATCTAAGCGCGAATAATAAAGACCCTCGTTTACAGCTCAGGGTTGAAGTGCAGGTAGGTGAAAATGATGTAAAGACATCGACAAAAATTCAAGGTCTAGGTTCGTCATCAGCGCCTACTAGTACCACTGTTAAAAGTGGCATCGGGGAGGGTATGTTCTGGGCGGGAGATAAGACCGCTTCCAATACCATGGCATCTCTTAGTAGTGGTGAAGTTTATTTTGAAAGGCCTTCTGAATTACGGGTAAACGGGCAACGAAAGAAAGAATATGGCAACCTATTTAATCCCTATTGGCAGGTTCGTTTAATTGAAACTACTAATGCACACCGTTTAGCAGCATGGGTGTTGCGTTCACCCGATCTGGTGTCGTCTTCAGCAGGTGGTGCTACAACCGCTCTAACGCGTTATGCAAGCGATCAACTTGAAGAATTGCAAGCTCTTCAGGAGCTTGAAAGTTATGCTCAGCAAGAGATAGGTCAACTAACAGAATATGCACAACAACAAACGCAATTATCTCAACAGATAGAAGGTATACAAAGCCAGGCTTCCTCTGTGGAGCAAACTATTCAGCAAGCTATTGACTCAGGGATGTCTGAAAATAGCACCTTTTTGCAACAACAAAATTTAGCGCTACAGCAGCTGCAAGCACAAGAAGAAAATGCAGAAGCGCAACTTCAAACTGTCAGCGCTCAGGTTGGTCAAGCTCAACAATTACAAGGACAGTTAGAGACAGTCCAAAATCAAATATCAGATGTTACAAGCCAGATTAGCCATCCACAATTAGAGGTGGCACAGGGCTTGGTAAATGATGTTAATCAAGCCACTGCGATTGCAAGTGAACTATCGACACTTAGCTTGAGCGGCATGCAGGACCAATTAATGGATGCCGGTAGAGACGCGCTTCAGAATGCAGTAGAGGATGCTTTGACGGAGCAAGTTGAGGAAATCCTTGAAAGCGCTGTTACTGCTGTAATAGATCAATATGGAGGCGATATTGTTCAGTTCGCACAATCTGCCAACGATACAGTTGAAACGATTGAAGATGCAAATGAAGAGTATATACAGCCTTTACGTGAACAGGTCGATGCAATGGAAGCTCAGATTGTTGATGTTACTGCCCAGGTTGAGGCCGAGGTTCAGGCAGGCGTCGCTGAATTTGACGGTATTATAACGAACGTGACTAACGAGATGAATCAAAGGGTTAGTCAACTTGAAAATCAGCTGCAACAAGGCGTCAATGAAGCTGAGAATGCACTAAATAATATTACTTCCCAGATTGAGACTGCGATAGCCGAGCAGGCTCAGCTTACTGTTCAAACTGAAATTGACGCGCTTCAGAATCAAATTGATAGCCTGCAATTGCAAGTACCAAACCTGCAACAAAATGTGAGTAATTTACAGAACAATCTCATAGTAGAAACTGATCAATTACGAAACCAATTTCAAGCTCAAATAGATGGGTTAGCAGCTGATAAGCAAGCCTTAGCCGATTCAGTAGCGAGTGAAGTTGAATCTGTAACCGCAACACTAAACGCAGATATAGCAGCAGTAAGAGGCCAGATTACTAGGTTGATGTAATAAGTTTGTACGACAGAATCAATAGAAATCAATCATCAATTTTAGTGTCAATGCATAGCACGTTAATAGGATGGAATATGAAGTTAAACTTCAAAGTTAAAGGAAACGCATTAACTGAATTTGCGGTACTGGCTGTGGTAATGGTGCCTGCTATAGCTTCGGTGCCTATTCTTGGAAAGCTGGCAGATGTGAATCAATCGGCTGCTCAGGCTAGTCGCTATACAGCATGGGAGCGCACAGTATCTGATAATGAGCAAAAATCAGATGCTACATTGACCACAGAAGTACGCAATCGTTTTTTTGCGTCTCCGGATATTCTTATCGAGTCTGATAGAACAGAACTCACCGCTTCAAGTAATCACTTTTGGCGAGCATCTTCAGATCAGACGGGAGCATCGAATAGTTTGGTTTCTTACGCTAATGACTCTATTACGGTGCGTACATCTAATACAGCAATACCTAACGGTGCAGCCGCTACCTTATCTGAAGGTATTGAGTCGATCGGCAATGCTATGTCTGGAATGATATCTGATTCAGAGTGGGACTTGGAAGGCAAAGGGTTTTATGTCGCAGAGGTTAACTTAAGTATTGCTACAAACGGTCAATTAACAGAAGGAACAGATTGTAATAACGCGTCTTCTGAGACTGTTTTTTCATGTGTTCGCCAGCGCAATGCTATTTTTGTTGATTCATGGGCGTCTGGTTCCGTAGGACAGACCGAAGAACGGGTCAGGTCCTTAATGCCTGGCGCAGTTTTCGAGCCAATAGGTAATGGAATCGCTCTTTTGGGTCACGTCCCACTTTTTAAAGAATTGAAAAAGTTGAAAAATATATTTGGTGAAGTTAACCCGGATGTTTTACCTCTTGACCGATATGGTAATCCATAAATATGAAATATTTATACGGTAAGTGGTTAATAACGGCTTGTGTATTACTGCTTTCTTTAGGTGTGAAAGCAGGGTATGACAGCGTACCTATGCCTGAAGACATGCAATCGGTTTGGGTTGGAGAGGATATCGTCCAAAATGGAATTCCTATGCAAATACAAAGTTTTACTTATGGGGGCTCGGTAGAAAATCTATTGTCTTTTTATAAAACTCAATGGGAAAAACCAAAATCATCTGAGATTCCGGGCTTCCTCGTACAGCAAGTAGCTGAATGGACGATCATAAGCCACCTAGAAAAGTCTAAAACGACAGTCGTGCAGATCATGACGGGTGATGACAGCGGTACCATGGGGTATATTTCCCAAGCTACCTTAGGGGCACCTTCCGACGTCGTCGAGCTTATTCGTGACTTCCCTAAAATGAACGGTACCGATGTCATTTCAGCGACTGAGTCAACAGATGCAAACAAAGAGACTACCACGCTTATTTTAAGTAACTATTTCTCTGTCGATTCAAATGCTGATTATTATAAAACTAAGATGAAATCAATGGGTTGGAAGTATATTCATGGAGCCGATAAGGATAATACCAGCGTATTACTCTTCAATGGTAAAGACTCACAAGCAGAGATTGCAATTAGCAAAAATAAAAATGGAACAACCATTATTTTTGCCAACGTTGTTGGCGGCTAATTCAATACAATATTTAAATTAAGTGTATAAATTATGAACAATCGAATTAAGCAAAATGGACATATAACCATAGAGTGGGTGATGGTTACCTTTGTCATGATTATCGCTTTGTTTGCGCCAATACCAGGGACTGACCAGTCGGCCGTAGGCCTTATGATGCAGTCTATTCGCGATTTTCATGCAAGCAATTCTTTTTTGCTTTCTTTGCCATAGTTAATCGGTTTACAGATACGGAGTAGTAATAATATGGAAATTGAACAAAGCAAGCAAAGTAATCGACCACCGATGAAGAACATCCTTATGTTATTGGTTTCTTTGGCTTTAGGTGGTGCTGGCGTGTATTTGGCGCAAGAGTTTATTGATGACAAAGTAAGCTTTTACCGATCTCAAATGGATGTAAAAGAAGAGTTGGTTGAGTTGGTTGTACCTAAACAAAATATGCTGCGTGGTGAAGTTGTTTTATCTCAAAATGTATCCTTAAGAAAATTTCCCAAAAAATATATGGACTCAAATGCCGTTACCAGTGCCAATTATAAAGTGGCGATTGGCCAACGGCTAAACTTCGATATAGATGGCGGTAAACCTCTTTTATGGGCGCACTTAGAAGGTGGCCTTATGCCCACTTTTTCAGGAAAAATAGAGGATGGCTATCGCGCATTAACGATCCCTGTCGATGAAATCAACTCAATATCTGGTTTTCTACAGCCAAAAGATAACGTAGACCTGATGTTGACCTATAAAAAAAGTGCTAAGCAGGGAATCGTGACATTTCCCTTTATGCAAAACCTTCATGTTTTAGCAACGGGTGTAAAAACCATGATAGATAAAACAGGTAGGGCTTCTTCACAACGGTATAGCACCATTACCGTTCAGGTAACGCCTGAAAATGCCAAAAAAATAATACTCGCTCAAGATGTCGGAAAAATCACAGCCACTCTTCGTCACCCGGATGACCTGGTACCTATGAGCACAAAGGAAACCAAGGTCTCAGATTTAATGATAAAAAAACCAAAGAAAAAGTATAAACGTGCAATTAAGAAAAAAGGCATTGAATTTATTATCGGCGGTGTTTAGACGGTCTTTTGTGTTAAAGGTTTCGCCATAAGAGTCTTCAAGAAATAAATTGTAATGTAAGTGGGCATAAATTTAGAAGCACCTCTTATGTTGTTGTACATGAATATAAATCAGGAAGTAGTTGTAATGCAGGGAGCTTATAAAATCGTATTGACAGCATTTATGCTGTTCTTTGGTGTTGGTAGTCATGCCAACACCCTAAATATCGATATGTTTTCAGGGGAAGTTAAAGTACTAGGAACCTTCGATTTAAATCGTGTTGCTGTTGGAGATGGCAAAGTTGTTCGAGTAGAAACGAAAGATGGCGGCGAGTTGATTTTAATTGCTCAGGCTGCCGGTAGTTCGTCACTTAGGTTGTGGCTGAAAAGTGGCGCAGAGCTTGATTATAATATTCGAGTGAGTAAGCGGGATCCAGAAACCCGATTACGCATGGAAAGCATGGTGCGGATGAATGTAAAAATGATTGAGGTTAGAAAAAATGCCATCAGCGATTTAGGCATTGACTGGTCTAATCAAATGAATGGACCGGCCATTAGTACAGCCGGAGACTTTATATCATCGAGTTTATTTCGTAGCCCTTCATCTGGAAGTGGAATAACTGAAGTCCTGCCTTTAAATGTAGAGCCTTTTTCAACGCATTTTGGTTTAGCTACATCTATTACCTCAAAGATCAATTTTTTAGCTTCATCTGGTGATGCTACGACGATTGCGGAGCCGACATTGAGTTGTACTAATAATGGCACTGCTACATTCCTGGCAGGTGGTGAGATTCCATATCCTGTCACAGGAAGTAATGGTCAAACGACAGTAGAATTTAAAGAGTACGGTATCAAGTTGGATATTAGTCCGCAGGTTGATGCTGACGGTAATATTTATACCAGTATTCTGACCGAAATAAGTCAAATAGACCCCTCTGTCAGTGTTCTGGGTGCGCCCGGCATACTCACTCGTCGGGCAAAAACACATATTAATGTCGTAACCGGGCAAACAATGGTCATCTCTGGTTTGCTCAGTACCGAAAATAGTATCGACGAAAATGAAGTGCCATGGCTCGGTAAACTCCCCTTTATTGGTGGGCTTTTTGGGTCAACCAATACTCGAAACCAAATGACTGAGTTAGTTATTTTCGTCACACCAGAAGTCATAAAACCGCAGTCCTTACGATTTACGAAACGAGAGCAAGATGCATATAATTTTGGCACTAAACGAATGCAGAAAGTTAGAGAACAACTTGTTTTTAAGCTAATGGATTAGCCAATAATATGTTTAATGTAATTTATCAAGATAAAAGTGGTCGAAAGAAAAGGTTGGATTTTCAGGGTCTTAGCTGTGTTATTGGCAGTGACCGGAAAAGCAACTTCTATATAAAAAGTAAGACTATCTCGAAACGACATGCAGAAATTTCCTACGATACAACGAAGGGTTGCATTATATCTGACCGGGGAAGCAGTACTGGCACATGGGTGAATAGCGAGCGTATTAATTCTCCGGTCGCTATCACCGACTATGATGAAATTGTCATCGGGAATGTTAAGTTGTGGGTTCGTACAAGCAATAGTGATACCGCCTCTCCATCTCAAAGCACAACCGCTGAAAGCCCGGCTCAAATAGCATTAGCGCCTGAAATACCTAAAGAACAACTCTCTGAAAAGCTGCCTAAAGATGACTTGCTTAAGTGGGGGCGAACGATTCATGAGCTCTTAATCGATCAAATGGATCTCAGACGTAAAGATGTTCATCGCATGAGTGATGAAGAATTACGCGCAGAAACAGAAGAGCTTATCGATCAGATTATCGACTCGCTGAAAGGGACTATCGCAAAAGAATTGGATGTCGACCGCATCAAAACAAATGTCTTAAACGAGGCGGTAGGCTTAGGGCCATTAGAGAAGTTTCTGGAAGATGATTCAGTCAGTGAAATTATGGTCAATAGCTTTGACCAAGTATTTGTTGAAAAGAACGGCAAACTTGAAAAAAGTGACTATGGGTTTAGTAGCGATCATGCGGTTTTATCGGTAATAGAACGCATAATAACCCCCATTGGACGGCGCATTGATGAAAGTAGCCCGATGGTTGACGCCCGCTTAAAAGACGGCTCACGAGTTAACGCTGTTATCCCACCTTTAGCCTTAAAAGGGCCGTCGTTAACCATTCGTAAATTTTCAAGTAAAAAGCTTCAATTTGATGACCTAATCGGCTTTGATTCAGTTAACCAAAGCATGGTGGATTTTTTACGTGTTTGTGTGGAATGCAGAAAAAATATTATCGTATCAGGCGGTACAGGATCAGGAAAAACGACATTACTAAATGTACTTTCCAGTTTTATCCCTGACAGTGAGCGCATTGTAACGGTTGAAGATGCCGCTGAGCTGAAATTAGACCAGCCTAATTTAGTTTCTTTGGAGGCAAAACCCGCAAATGTCGAAGGTCGTGGCGCGGTAACGATACGAGAATTAGTTAAAAACACCTTAAGAATGAGACCGGATCGTATCGTGGTAGGTGAGTGTCGAGGTGGTGAGGCATTAGACATGTTACAGGCGATGAATACCGGCCACGATGGTTCGTTAACAACGGCGCATGCTAACACCCCGCGAGACCTTGTTTCTCGTCTGGAGGTAATGGTGCTTATGTCAGGAATGGCGTTACCAGTAACGGCTATTAGAGAACAAATCTCCTCTGCTGTCGATATTATCGTTCAACAAACACGTTACCCATGTGGCACTCGAAAAATAAGTCGTATTACTGAAATTGTTGGCATCGAAAGCGGCACTGTTCAGTTACAGGATATTTTTGAATTTAAGCGTTACGGCTATGACCAAAATGGAAAAGTAAAAGGCGAATTTAAACCAAACGGTTTTATCCCCACATTTTATGAAGAATTAGCTGAGATCGGCATGACGACCAACCTCTCCATTTTTAATAATCCGGAGGACGCTGGCCATGACCGACTTTAATATAATGCTTGTAGTTATTTTTGTTGCAGTTAGTTTTCTTGTGTGGACGGTTGCTAATCTAGGCGTCAAAGGATTGAATTATTATGAAACAAAATTCACCTCAAATGCAGATACAACGTTCGAAAAAATGTTCCTGTTTTATGATACCCAAAAGGTATTTCTGACCAATCTTTTCTTGCTGATTGTCGTGCCTATTTTGGTATATCTTTTTAGCGAAAGCATATTTTATGTAGTTGTCGCATTTATAGCCTTACTTTTCTTGCCGAAATTGACCGTTAAGATATTAGAGATAAAACGGAAAAAGGAAATTGTTGAATCTTTACCTGATGTGCTCGCGCAGGTGTCAGGAAGTATGCGCTCAGGTTCAACATTAAATTCGGCCATTGAAACAATGGTAAATGAATCAAAAGGGCCTGTTGGCCAGGAGTTTGCCTTACTACTGAAAGAACAAAAAATGGGCATTAGTCAGCAGGATGCGCTTGAAAATCTGGGTGAGAGAATAAATTCTGAAGATGTTGATCTTGTGGTAACGGCGGCGCTTATTGCCAGAGATGTGGGTGGTAATTTAGCTGAAACCTTTGAACGCCTTTCGATCATGTTGCGTAAAAAAATAGAAATGGAAGGCAAAATAAAAGCCTTAACGTCTCAGGGGAAACTACAGGGCTGGGTGGTATCCATGCTGCCTTTTGGCATCATTATCGCGCTTAGTTATGTTGAACCAGAAGGTATTGGTCCGATATTTAATACCTATTTAGGCTGGGGCTTTTTAGCAACCATTCTGATTTTAGAAATAATGGGGGCCGTCATGATACGCAAAATCGTATCGATTGACGTTTAAATTATGACAACATTAACACTCAGTTTATTTATAGGGGCCGTGTTGGCATTCGCTGTTTGGAGCGTCTTCCGTATTTTTAATGAAGTACCGGATGAAGATCGCTCTTACATGGACAAACCACCTTCCGGCTTTCGTTTGGTATGGCCGTTCATCAATCTCCTTGTGCATTACATTGGCGGATTAATTACCAAGAACTACCGTTACAGTACGCATCTTCGCCTGCGTCGTGCAGGGGTTGAATATTCCTTAAGTGTTGACCAGTTTTTTGCAGGAAAAATCATCGCCACGTTTGCAATGGTTGGCTTCGTGTATCTTTTGCAGACCATGCTGGATAAACCCTCGGTTGTGTATTTACTACTCGCTGCATTTGGTGGTTTTTTCTATCCGGAAATCTGGTTAAAAGAAGCGATGGATGCCCGTAATGGTAAAATTTTTAGAGCCTTACCTTTTTACTTAGATATTATTACCTTAGCCGTTGAGTCAGGCACCAATCTAACAAACGGCATTAGTCAGGCGGTTCAAAAAGCACCTGAGGGGCCGTTAAGAGTTGAGCTTGGGCGCGTACTTAGAGATGTAAGAGCGGGTAAGCCACGAGCAGAATCATTACGCGATTTAGCTGAGCGGGTCTCCAATGACAGTTTGAATAATGTCGTTAGTAGTATGATTCAGGCTGAAAAAACGGGCGCAAGCTTAGGGCCCGTTTTACGCGCGCAATCTGATCAGCTGCGTTCCACTCGATTTCTTAAAGCAGAAAAAATGGCAATGGAGGCACCTGTTAAATTATTAGGGCCACTCATTATGTTTATTTTTCCAACCACCTTCATTGTTATTGGCTTTGTGATTTTAAGCAAAGCTTTAGGTGATGGCCTTATAAGCTGGGCCCCACTTGTTTGGGCATTTTCACATCCATTGTAGCTGGGTGTATTTAGCCTCAAGGGTTTAGACGAACGCAATATATAAATGCAATTAGATAGATATTTAGGATGATTTATGAACCGACTTATTTTCAATATTCGATACAAGCTAGTAGCCATACTCACACTCATTTTTATATTAACTGCTTGTGGAGCCGATACTAAACAGTTGCCACCAAAAGCAAAAATTTTAATCAGTCCTTCGACTAAAGAGTGGAATATTATTCCGAATATACAGACTGATGCCGATGGCAATGAGTTTTGCTCAATCGTTGAAGATCATTATCAGGATGAATTTATTACGGTATTAGTGACAGACTCTCAAGACAGGGCGATTGGTGATATCGAACTGGTTATTAGCCTTAACTTGTCTGGCAATACCTACTCAGGCTATCCCGTTGTTGAGCTTTATGATGATCTAAACGGAGACTATATCCCTGATCCTGACGAGCTAGTAAGTGGTAAAGAGGACCCTTTATATATCACAACAACGGATGAGTATACAGGCTCAAAAAATCTGATTGTTCGAATGAACCTATCGTGCACATACAGGGCGCAATTAGCTGTTTTCGTTGATGGGTTGTCTGCCTCGGCTGACTTGGAAGTGAAAGACAAAAACAACCGTTAAGCAACGCGGTACATCAAATTTTTATAAGTAAGAAATATATGAAAAAAATAGAAATATCTAAGCTAGGTAACCAGTCTTCTAAAACTTTATTTACGGATGTCTGGTTAGCAAAAAATTATTGGCAAAGGCTACGCGGTTTGCTCGGTCGCCCGAAGCTTTCTGAAACACAAGGGCTGATGCTTCAGCCTTGTAATCAAGTACATACAATGGGAATGGCTTACGCCATCGATGCCATTTTTTTGGATGAAAAGGGTGTAATCGTTAACCTTATTCATTCGCTTAAACCATTGCGCCAGGCGCGTGGTCGTGGTGCTACATACACCTTAGAAGTAGCTTCAGGAATGGCTAAAAAACATCACTTAAATATAGGAGATCAACTTCAATGGTCGACAATGAAAATCGTATAGTTAGAGAATCAAAAAGGTATGTACAGTATCTGATTTTTATATGCATGGCACTCGTGATAACAGGCTGTGCCTCATCTAAGCATAAACAAGAGATATTTTCGGCCGTGTCTAAAGCAGATAGAGCTTATACCCAAAGCCAATGGTTTGAAGCTGGACAGGGCTACGAATACATAATTTCACGAGTTCCTAAAGATCACTATGCTTGGTTCCGTTTGGGTAATACCCAGCTTCACCAAGGGCGTATTGAAAGTGCCATTCACACCTTTAAAAAAGCGCTTGAACGTAATAATCAACACCCAAAAACCCATTACAACCTATCGATTGCGTATTTATTAAATGCACTTGGTTCATTAGAAGATGCAGAAAAAGCAATGCGTGAAAGCGATCCAGGGGTTCGTATAGTGCAAGACAAAGTAGAGCAACTACTAAAAGTGATTGGCGAACCTGTAGAGAACGCTGAATCTCCTGGGCGTCACCAAAGAGCCACAGGCTTCCAAAATGAATCTTTTGCACGACCCAAAAAATACTATATGAGAAACCGAGACAGATAATCCTCTAATTAATCTTGTTAATTAACGTTTATAAAAACAGAGTTAATTCAATTTGACTAGCTGAGTAACGAGCAAAATCGTTTTAATTCCCAACTTTATTAAGCACGCAGAATATTATGGAAGCGAAATTAATGTATGGACACCAAAAGACCCAGAAGAGCTTGGGCAAAAATCAGTCTAAACAAACCGTTAAAGTTAAGGTGGAGCCCCAAGTTCAGCTCAATATTTTAGCTGGTTTAATCTGTTCATTTTTTAATGCCTTTCTGCGTTGTAAAAGTAAAAGTACAAGCAAAAATCAAAGTACAAAATTAAGAAATTATAGAGGGCGTCAGTGGGGCGCTGCAATGAGTGAATTTGTTGTGGCTGTTCCTGCATTGTTAGTGCTGGGTCTTGGCGGTATACAAGGGGGCTTAATGTATAACGCTAAAAACACCGTTACTTACGCAACCTTCGAAGCCGCACGAAAAGGCGCAGTTACCCATGCACAAGTGGGCCCCATTCAACAAGAATTAGGCATACGAATCGCCCCATTATTTGGTGGAGACGGTAGTGCAGAAAAGGCAGCCGCTGCCATTGCCAGAGGTATGCTCGAAGCAAATGATCCTCGTTATACCAAGATTGAAATATTAAATCCTACAATTGAAGCCTTTCAAGACTTTGGTGTCTTAAACGACGAGGGTATTACTGAAATACCTAATACTAACTTACGGCACCGAAGCCGCCAAATTGAGAGTAGAAGTGGCGTTAATATACAAGATGCTAACCTTTTGAAAGTACGCGTTACGTATGCATATAAGTTAGGCGTGCCGCTGATGAATAAAATCATTCCCGCTATTTTAACGAAATTTGACCCGGGTAACGCAGCTTACTATATGTTGGGGCGAATCCCTGTTACATCGGTTGCCACAGTACGAATGCAGAGTGCTGCTCAAGAAGGCAATAACGTTTCTGTCAATGACAGTTCTGGCGGTGGGACTCTACCTGGTGGAAGCGGCACAGATGGTGAAGTCGGCACAGATGGTGAAGACGGCACAGATGGTGAAGACGGCACAGATGGTGAAGACGGCACAGATGGTGAAGACGGCTCAGATGGTGAAGACGGCTCAGGTGGTGAAGACGGCTCAGGTGAAGAGAACCCTTCCGAATGTCTTAATCAAATAATTTGTGAAGACACTTCAGTAGGAGCAGGGATGTGTCCTGCAAATGGTACAGACTCCGGTGGAATGGGTGGTTTAAATAGTTCTCCATTCAATACTGGAGGTGCATCCACTTCGGTTTCAGCTACTAATTCGTCGCTTTCAGTATCTTCGGTCAATGTTGAAAACCCAATAAATGTAGTGACTGGTAATAAGTACCAGCACGAAATAGATATCCCCGGGCAGAGTGGAGAACTCGGGCTGATTTTTGACCGAAGTTATAATAGTAAGATGATCAAAAAAGCTCAAGGACTAGGGCGAGGTTGGCGTCATACCTATCAACTGACAAGTCTAATTCATAACTCCGGTGATATTAGTGTTGTTCAGTCTGATGGGCGAAGAATAGTATTTGAACCTAGTAATGTAGAAGGTCAATATAATGCTCGTGTATCAGCCGATGGGCGTTTAGAGGCCACGAGAAACCCAGTTTCTGCAATTATTTGGCATAAACCAGATGGCAATCGCCTGCAGTTTAATAAAGAAGGGCAATTGGTACGTATTATTGGACCAACTAAGCGAGTGCTTAACCTTCGTTATTCTAGTGATAATCAATTACGCCAGATACAAGATGGACAAGAGCGCCAGCTAACCTTTGAGTATTACACTAACAAACGCCTTAAGAATGTTCATGATCCTGCCGGTAATCGTCTGCATTATAAATATGATAGTAAAGGTAACCTTGCCAGCGTAACCAACCAAACTGGTGGTGTAAAAACCTATCATTACGAGGACTCTCGATATCCAAACCATTTAACGGGTATCACTGATGAGCGTAATATTCGTTTTGCTACATATGGCTATGATGAACAAGGCCGAGGTGTGTTGACCGAACATGCTAACGGAGTCGGGAAAGCAACTTTAGTTTATGAAAAAGGGCAAACAATTGTAACGAATAGCCAAGGTGAGAAAAGCATCTACCGTGTTGAGTTACGAAATGGAATTCCTTTAGTTAATGAAATAAAAGGTCCTAGTTGCAGTTCTTGTGGTGTTGGGGACGTAGCTTACACTTACAACAAAAAATTTCAGCAAACAGAAGTGCGTTATAAAGATGGCCGTATTGTACGTAATTTGTATGACGAGCAAGGCCGAAAGGAATATATATATATCGTGCCAGCAAATGGAGAGGGTCAAAAGCTTGTTGCTGGTTATAAATATCATAAACGCACAATGCTGCCTACGGAGATAATAAGTGGCAGTGTGAATCCAGAGGGCGAGCTTAAAACTATTATTCAATATAATAATCAAGATCAACCTATCAGTGTTGAAGAAACAGGCTTTGCTGAACAGTCTTCTGGTATGTTTAAACAGGTTACCCGTAAACAGTCACTTACTTATAATTCAAAGGGGCATTTAACCTCAATAGATGGACCTCGAGATGATGTTGAAGATATTACTCAATACAAGCGGGATGATCTTGGGCGTATTACTCAAGTCATCTATCCAGATGGCTTAGTCAAAAAAATACCAGCTTATAATGTCTATGGTAAACCAGCAAAATTACAGATAGATAATGGACCGCTTATCAACATTGAATATAATAAAGTTGGTTCCATTACGGATATCAGTGCAGACGGCATGCACCTGCGTTATGAGTATGATGCTACTGAAAAGCTTGTTAGCATTATCACTCCAATCAGCAGCATTCACTTTGAATATGATGCTGCCGGCCGGATTACAAAAAAATATAGTGGTAATCAATCAGAAGAATATCAATGGTACGAAGATGGCCGCGCCAAAATGCGCAATTGGTCTCGAGATAATGTAGTGTTCTCTCAGCTCAATTATTCCTATGACGATTTGCAACGACTCATTGCTATAAAAAATCTAGCAGGCGTGGTTGTGAAGCAATTTCAATACGATGGGGGCAGTCAATGGGTGGACCTAGTCAGAGATCGCTCAGGTCAAAAACTTGGTTATGAGTACAATTTTTTGGGTGAAGTAGCGGCCATAACCTCACTTGATGATTCTAGGATTGACTTTGGTTTTGCTCATTTAAAAGGTCAGAAGACTTCAGTTACTGATATCAATGGAAATGTTACCCAGTACGGTAGAGATGATTTTGGTAATACCGTTTTCACCAAGAGTCCTGATTCTGGATTATCAAGGTATGAGTTTGACCCTGCAGGACAGCTCGTTAAGAAAACTAGTGCCTCTGGTAACTCAGTAGCCTATACCTACGATCTCCAAAGACAAGTATCAAGCGTTTCTTTAGCCGATCAAACCTTGAAACTCTCGTGGGATAAAAACAAGCCATTAACCGCAGGCAGCGAGCATTGGCAATACAATTCTGAAGGTAAAATAGACACTTTTATCAGAACACTAGGTAAACAGACCTATACCACACGCAACCACTACAATGATGAAGGTCGGCTTGAAGAAAAGACGCTGCCAGATGGCCAGACCTTGGTTTACGATTACTCAAAAAGAGGTCAGCTGGCCGGCATCTATCGAAAAGACTTTATCGGTAAGACCACCTTAATACGCGCTAGCAATGATGAAGACGCGTCAATCGACCTTGACTCAAAAGACATCAAGCACGCGATTAAATACGAGTATGGTAACGACCTAACAACCACTTACCAATATAAAGCCGGAGAGCTGGCGCAGATAAAAGCTGATGGTCTTTTCGACTATCGCTACCTTTACAATAACGACGATAGAATTATCGGCATCAATGCCGGAGAAAAAACCCTCTACAGATATCGTTATGATGAGAAGGGCAGGCTTGATTTTGCATTAACCCCATCGGCACTTTATGGCTATCAATACGATGACAACGGCAATCGAACTAAAAAAGTCGTCAATGGTGAGCATATGGATTATGACTATGGAGCAACAAGCAACCAATTAACCCAAATCCAATATCAGAAACAGACTTATGGCATCGAATTGACTGCAGACGGGAGTATGGAAAAAGCTGCCAATTATCGTTTTGAATACAACAAGAATGATTTAATTTCCAAGGTATACCTCGAAGGCATTTTGATTGCCAGCTACGATTATAACAGTAAAGCGGAACGAATAAGCAAAACCACCTACGAGGCTAATGGCACAGCAAACACGAAGCAGTACCTTTATGATAACAACAAAGTTGTCGCTGAAATCAATCAACAAGGCGAAATAACACGACAATATATCTACAGTGGTACTCGCCCTGTATCCTTATTACATGGCACAAACGTGTATGCTATACATACTAATCATCTCGGGGCACCCATTGCCCTGACCAATGAAGATGGCATAAAAATCTGGCAAGCAGATTATGCCCCGTTCGGTCTGGCGCAGATCAATGAAGACCCGGATAGCGATGGTGTAAAATTTGCGTTTAACCTGCGTTTGCCTGGCCAATATGAAGACAAAGAAACCGGCTTGTACTACAACTATTACCGTTATTACGACCCAAGCTCAGGTCGTTATATTAGCTCAGACCCACTTGGACTAGCTGCCAGTATGAACACATATGCTTATGTGGATAATGACCCGGTGCAATATGTTGACCCATTAGGGCTTATTCTTTTTGCTTTTGACGGCACCGATAATACCGATAGCCCAGATGATGGTATGAGTGCTACCGGTCTATCTAACGTAGTACGTTTCAGGGAAGCTTATGACCGGGCAGCTGACGAAGCAGCAGCGATCACTCAAACAACTACAAACTATAATTTCTCAGGCGACACTGACGATTTCTATTACATGACTGGTATCGGTACCGACGACCCAAATTTTGGTGGGGCGCCTTGGGCCGACGCCGCGTTTGGTACGTCTTTAGTTGATCGTTCAAAATATATGGCGACGTATTTGTTTGATTATCTAAATGCTCAAATTACCAACGAAGTGAGGAGCGATAGTGTGAATGTCGATGTCGTTGGGTTTAGCCGTGGTGCGGCGGGGGCGAGAATCTTTTCCAATATTGTGAATGACTTAATACAAGTGATAAAAGCAAATGAAAATAGGATCGCTGAACAGCCGGTTGCATTGGGTGACCTCAGTGATTTCTATGGCAGTGAACCTACGTGTTACTCTTCATGTAGAGATGATCCAAGACGGCTAGAAAGGCACGAAGCTAAGTTAGCAAGCTATAACGAAGGTGTAGATCAACTTACATCAATAGTAGAGTACATGAGCTCATTATGTAATAACTTCAATGTTAACCTTAACTTCGTTGGCCTCTTTGATACCGTACCTCACTATGGTGTTTTGCAAAGTAATGATATAAGCGATTTGGAATTAGGTATTCCAGATAGTGCTAGTTATGTTGCTCACGCAGTGGCTGTTAATGAACACCGAGAAGGGTTTGCAGTGGTTTCCATTCATGATAATTTTAACACAGTTAACACGCCAAATCGTGTGGAGCAAGGTTTTGTGGGGTCTCACGCAGATATAGGTGGAGGTTACAGAGAAGGTGACTTATCCGATGTAGCCTTTATGTGGATGATTCAGCAGGCTAAAAATGCGGGCGTGAAAATTGATACTGACCTTATCAAGCAGGAAGACGCAGATAACGGCAAAGAACGCTGGGATGTAGTCACTAATCCGATTCTTCATAATAGTGTCGGAGGTTGGCCACTGCATGGCCCTGATCGTGACTTTAAATACATGAACGATAATGATGTGGAAAGGCAAAGGGAATGGATCAATAGTAAAATGAATACAGCTAGTTCATCGGAGTTTACAGATGAAAGCCTGGCAGAATACATTTGTGAGAAAGAAAATATCTACGATGACTGCAAATATAAAAAGGGTCAAGATGGTGAGGAAAATGAAACTCTCCTTGGGATGGTTGGGGCCGGCGGAGGCGAAGGTACATACCAGCAATGGTTGAAAGAAAACTATAATCTCGATATAGATATTACCCACGATGACCATCAAAAGTGGCGACAATCCACCGGTGGACAGTATGGCGTTGATGTTCCTTTTGCTGAGCGGTTTTCGTATATCACCCGAGGGCTGACGGTTGAAGAAAGTATCGTCCTGTATGAAGCGCGCGTTGCGGAGTTTAAAGCGGAAATTGCCGCAGACCCTTCTTTGTTGGATCAGTATGATGATGAAACAGCGGCGGCCCTTATGAAAGGTCTAACAGAAAAAGATAAACTAAGCCCTGAAACTGTTGAGGTGCTGTTTACCAATGCAGAAGATGCTGAGGACCTTTTGGTTGGTAGTGTTTTTCTCCATACGATTTATCGCTCTGTATTAAACACTAAGGCTCCTCAAACTCAAGCGCAAGCTATTGCGCTAGGTTATATCAAGTTACCTTGGTACCAGAGTCTTTATCATGAGCCATGGAATAACTATAAATATGTCAGCCCAGATGGGCATTTAGAGGCGGTTTACGATGATGAAACGGGTAACATCGTCGAGGACCTTTCCACGCTAGGTACATTTAACTTCTTTGGTCCGAGTAATTTTGGTGGCCATAAAGACGCAGACGTTGACCCTTATAATCATTGGAATACGAATTAATATGAACGTTAAAAAGATTAAGCTAGTGTTTAGTAACCTTTTCTTAGGAAGGCTTGGGATTATATGCTGTGTGTTTTTGCTAGTTGCCCCTGTAAAGGTGTTTTCAATGGATTTTTTTGATTCCGGTAATGAAACTAGGGAAGAGCTTATAGTGGCAGCCGTTTGGACCATTGAACAAGGCATCCATATTAACACAACACAGGGAGAAGCAGCCGCTCAAAAACACTTGATGGATGTGCTTCCTCCATCGCTTGCAAGTGAATCCACACCTAAGGTGGATTTGAGTAGATATTTTTTGATTGGCTTAAATGCTAGCTGGAAGCCTGAGACACTTGAAGGTGGCCGTGTGTCTGTGATGAAAGCTTCAAATTACGTTGTTTTCGCCCAGTTAGTTTATCGTGAAGATAAAGATGGGGAGATATACGAGTATTGGCGAATAGATATGACTGAAAATTTTTACGTAGGTTCAGATAAATACCATAAGGCGTTTGTGTTGGCCGTAAAAGATAAACATTCAGAAAAGAGAGAAGTGTTGCATTATAAAGAGCATTTCTTCGACAGCTATAAAATGGCGTCAGGAAATGTCTATCGTTTACCTTTGGAAATACCAAGACTTGTTGATAATTTTAAGCCAAGCCACCGACAAATGAGAAGGTACTTTATTGGCACGCCATTAGAGAATATAAAAGCAGTGTATGAAAATGGACAATATAGAATTATCGAATATAACTTTGAAGACCAAGAACGTAAAAGGCAACTCCGAAGTGCTCGAAAAGAAGTGAAACGACTTGATTCATTAGCTTGGTGGTTGCCCAAAGAAGGGATGCCTCTATACCGCGAAAAAGGCACGAGTGGATTAAGCAAACAGTTAGAAAAAGCTAGTCTGGAGACGGATATTGAGGTTAATGAAAGCGCCTGGAAAAATGGTGTGGGCAAAGTCTTCACTCTTGAGGTAGAGAATAAGAATACCCATTACGATGTTTACCTGATTTCTCGCATTAAAAAAGAAGGCGAAATATACGAGTACTGGTTATTGGATGGCCGAGCCATAGATAAAAGCCTTGATATTCACCACCGGTCATATGTTTTTGCAAAAGTAGCAGCAGAAACTGAGGAACGTAAGCACCTAGAAAAAAGTGCTAAACCCATCACTAGCTATACAACAAAATCGGGTAGTGTCATTAATTTACCCGATGTGGGTAGTATTCTAGGTATAAAGTAATAAATGGAGAGAGATGAAAAATTTGATAGCATTTTTATTTACATTAAGTTTGTCTGCTACTGCAAGTGAGTATCCTGATGACCCAAGTAAATTATTAGAGCAAATTGTTACCTGTAAAATATCGCATCTCGATTTAAAAGAATCTACAATCGCACAGCGGAAACTCGAAAATCTGTTTACAAATATATTAATTAAGGACGATAAAAAGCGAGCATATATTCCAAATCAAAAATTGAAAGTATTCGGTTTTGATGTTGTAAAGGCTCTGCCATCATTTGGAATGAACCCAGGCTTTATGGTTGAACTAGAATCAAGCATGGGTGATCTAAAAAGTGCGGTTGAAGACGCGAGTAATATTGTACTTGATGAGTGTGATTCAACAATGAAAAAATGCGGGAAAAAATTATCAAAGACTGATTTTGTCGCCGTACTTGAAGATGGTGACAGCGTGTTTTTAGGTTGTAAACATCCTTATAGAAGATGATTTTATAGACTATAAAGCGAGACAAAATATGTGTCTGTGAGCACTTTACTAGTATTAAAAATAGTAAGGATAGGCGCTCTTCAAAATATAAGAACCCTGGGGTCCGACCCCAGCTTAATAATTATGTACAACTCAAATCAACTATCAGAATTAAATTAGCTAATCAGGGAAGAAGTTATGACTATATTCACATCTAAATGCCGTACCGTAGTGGTGCGTTTCTTGCCCCTTAAATTTTTAACTATGGCCCTTTTATTTGTAAGTGTTTTTCTGACAAACATAACCTTTGTTCAAGGCGCAGGAAAGTCAGATGTCCCCGGTAAAAACATCAATATTACCCATATCAATATGATGTTCGATAACATTAAAAAGAACACTAATTGGGATACCTCCGCTGACTTACGTTGGAGTTATTATTTTTCTAACAGTGACCGTTCTCAGCTTGAGAAAGCGCAGAAAAAATTAGTCGCAAAAGGTTATCGGTTTGTAGACTTACATATATCGGAAGATGACGATGAGTTTGCACCGATCGGTTCGTATTATTTGCAGATAGATAAAATAGAGACACACTCCCCAACAAGCCTAAATAAAAGAAATGATGAGTTCTTTACGTTTGCTAATGAGCTTGGTTTAGATGCTTATGGCGGTATGGATGCCGGCCCTGCGATTAAGATCAGTTATTAGCCGATACAAAATAGTATCGGGACAGTGAACCTTTTAGGGGCGGACCCTAACCGACGGTTATCATCAATAGTTTTAACATAGTCTGTGCCACCCATTAATGTTCATCTTGATGGTGGATATTGAGATTATTGCTAGAATGTTAATACCCGACATTTAAAATATGTCAAATGTAAGGTTTTATCGCATCCTTTAATAAATGGTGCGTTTTTGGCTTTTATACGATGGGGTGGTTATGTTTTCCGAACCGATGGTGATCAAACGCCTACATTTGAAATCAGTAAATACATACAGTAAGCGAGAATTTTTTGAGTCAAACGAAAGAAGCGCTATTTGAAAGCTATGGTGGCCGAGCTATTTTAGAAAAGGTAAGTAAAATTTTTTACGATAAAATTTATGCTGATGCTTGGCTCAAGGATTTTTTCCAATATGTACCGCAAGAGTACATAGAAACTCAGCAGGTTAATTTCATGCAAACCGCTTTGGGTGGGAAAAATATTTTTGCTGGTAAAACGCCTCCCCATGCACACAAACACATGTATATAACAGAAGATGTTTATCGAGCAAGGGAAAAATTGCTTATAGAAAGTCTTAAAGAATGCAATGTATCTGAGGAGCTTATTAAGCGTTGGATAGAAATAGAAGATGCATTCTATGGGCGAGTAGTAAAAACTTCCTTCGACCAATGTGAGGCACGTTACCCTGCCGAAGGTATTTTGGATTTCCCTAAGCCTTAACAAAGGCAGCATCGTAAAGGTATGACCTACGAACGGTATTAGGGTTAGACCCCAGCTTAATTGAAATGAAAACCCCTCACTACGTTATTTATAGTACTTTAGTGCGATCTTAATCCTAGTGTTTTCTGGTATATTAATTTCCGTCGATAGCTCAAAGGCTTCTTAATGGCTTCTTTCACTATCTTAAACGTATTCATAATGAGACGGACAAGATGAAACGGCTGCATCGTATTTCCCAGTTCTTACTAACCTTAGGTTTACTCTCTTTCCTGGTTGCATGCGGTAGTGGTGGCGGAAGTAGCTCGGGTGGTAAGTCGAAATCAGAGTAGCACAGCACCGGCGTATTATTCGATGCACCCTTGGCTCAGGTAAGTTACGACGGGAGTTTCCCCGGAATTACTAACGACGCGGGTTAGTTTAGGTATGCAGCTGGTGACTTACTGGTTTTCTCATTAGGAAACTTCTTCTGCCAGTCGATCAATGTCAGAAGAAGCGAGAAAAATGAATAATATGATTTCCTTTTTTAATATGCAGAGATAGCCCCTTTGGGGTCTGCCCCCAGCTTAATTTCTCGCACCATTTAATGTAAAAAACTATACATAGGCGATTTTTACTCTGTCCTCTAATATGAGATGTTTGCAACAAAAAACAGTTTTTAACAATTAGTTCGTTAGTTTAACTATGCGTTTTTCCTCCTGACTCTTATACTGAAAGACCATCAGGAAAATACTCACAGAGCTTAAATTTATGGCGCTTTGGAATTTAGAAGGTAGTTTAGACGAAACCAAAACGATCAGAAAAACACCCATTACGCACTTCCCCTTTGTCATAGGCAGAAGCAAGTCGCTTGATATGGTGATTTTGCGCACCGGTATTTCCCGAGAACATGCTGAAATATTTACAAAAGATGGCCGACTGTTTATTCGTGACCTCGGGTCTACCAATGGCACCTTCGTAAACAAAAATCGTATCACGACAGACACGTTGATCACGCAGAATACCGTCATTCATTTTGCCCAAGTTGATTTCAGGTTAATCGACTTAGAGTTTAAAGCGCCGAGTGATGAGCTATTAACCGTGGTAATAAATTTAGATGATATACCAGAATTAAACGCTAGAACGGCGAAAGGACGGGATGCGAGTAAACCGTTATCTCCAGTAGCAAACTCATCCGATGCCAAGCGCATAAATAAGGAGAAAGCAGCAAAACCTAGCGACGCGGTAGAGTTCAAGAAGGTTGATCGAAAGTCAGCAAAAGCCTCGGAACCAGCACCGGATGATGAGTTTGAGTTCAAAAAGGTTGATCGAAAGTCAGCAAAAGCCTCGGCACTAGCACCTGATGACGAGTTTGAGTTCAAAAAGGTTGATCGATCGTCAGTCAAAAAGCCGGCTCCAGCACTAGCATCCAAAGCGGCGCCTCAATCCCAAAGGGCTCATGCCAACCTCCAGCATATGGCCAATGGGAAAATATTTGTCCAGGGAGGGGGCGACGAATCAAATAGACGTATACACACCCGGAGAGAGGCCCACTGGCCCACTCTGGTAACGCTTAAAAACCAACAGTCAGTCGAGTGTATGACCAAAGACCTCAGTGAGACAGGGTTAGCCTTGAAGTCGCCGGTCAGCCTAAAGGAGCAATCCTTGGTTAAATTGGATATCAAGGCATTTCACAAAGGACGAACCCAAGAGCTCACTGTTCTTGGTGTAGTAAAACATTCATTATTAACGGCAGATGGTTTTACAGTCGGCATCCAGATGAAAAGCTGCTCCAAGAGTTGTGGCGAGTTTATGCTGAAATTTTTGAAACACGCCATCTAGCGAGCATGAAATTGAAGCATTGAATCTATATATTAGAAATTGTCAGTATTGAAATCATAAACAAGATCCGTTGGCGCTGGAATCTACAATCAACTTTCATAGGTTTCGCTGTGAGCAAAATTTTTTAGATGGCTTTTTTATACTTTATAAATCGATACGTAGTTTTACTAACGCTTCATCTTGATCTTTAGGTGCGGCTGGTACGGCGCAGCATAGTAATATTTCGTCATCAGCAATACTGGAGCTGGGTTCGCTCAAGTAGGCAACCTTGCCTGAAATCAGTTTGGTTGCACAAGCGCCGCACTGACCACTACGACAGCCATATTCAGGGCTAAACCCATGGGCTTCTGCAAAATCAAGAAGATTGCCGTCGCTGTCTGACCAGGCTTGTTCTACTTTGCTGTCGGCAAATTCTATGATTGCTTCTGTTGCGACAGGAAGTGGCGTAAATACTTCGGAGCCTGAGTCGGTATCTCGATTCAAGGAAGCCGGTCCAAATTCTTCAGCATAAACTCTATTATCACTGACACCCAATTTACGCAGAAGGTCGTAACTTGCCTGCATAAAACCACTCGGCCCACATAAATAGAAATCGTAATTATCGAGTGGCAGAACAGCCTTTAAAAATTCCGCGGAAAGACGGCCTGTATGATGATAGTCTTTGCCGGGTTTGAGTGAATTATCAATTTCTCCAAGTGTCCAGAATGCCTTGATCTGCCCTGACGAGGTGTTTTCTAATTGCTTGAACTCATCAAAAAAAGCGCGTTGATGTTGATTTTTGGCGGCACCAATAAAGGTTAACGAACGTCCTGAGCGAGTACGTATAGATTCATGAAAAGCATGTCTTGCCATTGATATCATTGGGGTAATTCCCACCCCACCAGCTAGTAAAACAGCTGGTCTGTCTTCACTCGCATCGAAACTGAAATCTCCTCGTGGCGCTTTAGCGAAGAGCGTATCGCCGACTTTGATGTCTTGATGCAGATAGTTTGAAAAAATACCGTCGGCATGGGTTGGCGTGTTCTTCATCTCTCTTTTAACGCTAATGCGATAAACGTCATCATCTGGTGCGCTTGAAAGGGAATAATTACGAATCACATCTTTACCGGCTAAGTTAGCTTTTACAGTGAGAAATTGTCCGGGTAAAAATTTGGCTGCTTGATGATCTTGTGCCTGCAGATAGAATGATTTAATCACGCTGCTTTCCTTCACCATTTTGGTAACGGTATAAGGTAACCAGCTATTTTTGTCGGTTTCGGCTTGCTCTAATTTTTCAGCTTCTGCCCAAGTGCCAGTAAGCAAACTGTTTGGGGAATAGTCTTCTAGCTTCCAGCGTAAGGGTAAACCATGATGAATCCAGCGACCATGGGAGATATGAAATTTCCATAAACGTTCGGCACCTTCAAAGTACTTTGTTTCTGGGCTATCCCACAGCAACTCAACGGTGCCGGTCACGGTGAGGATATGCCCATTTTCAAAATCAATAAATAATAAACCGGCTTTATTATTGGTTTCAAAGTTGCCGAAGGTATTGAAATGATTATTGCCTAAGTAATCGGGAATGGTGAGGGTGCTTTCGTTATCCATCCGAATAAAACCGGGTTGGCCGCCACGATGAGAGACATCGGCGCCCTGGTTTGAATGATTGTTTGATTGATGGTTTTCTTGATAACTTTCTTCACCGCATACCTGATTTAAGGGATTACCTGTATAACTGGCGACAAAAAAAGTATCACTATTGGCGATCAGTTTTTGAGCCTCCGCATCGAATACCGTAATGTCAGTTACTTTGGGTGAGGGTAGGGTGCCGGGGTCAAGCATTTCCAGTTCACGTGTTTGGATATATTGCGGACAATTACCAAAGGCCTGGTCAATGTTTAACTCAATAGCGGTGTCGTTGTTCTGAGTAAAATGTTTGCTTACATGAGCAGTTAAACGGTTACGTCTTCTAGTCGGCAATTCAATTCCGAGTAAGCCTAAACGAAGACCTTTTTGTAATGACCCTGCTAAAGGGTCACCAATAATTGGCTGGGTATTTAGGCTTAATGTCTGATTCGTATCAGCGCGAATGAAACCTGGCGAATTATATAGAATCGATGCCCAAGGCCAGCCCTTATTATCGGCATGGCCCACTAAAATAAAGGGTAATTCATTGTAGAATTCCCTGTGTTGCTCCGGCATAAAATCACGGATCACCCGACTACCAAAACGTTCCATTTTCTCACGAATACCCAAGCGACTCTGTATTGCTTGCTCTCCCTTATGAAAGGGGGAGGCCTTAGGTTCGCTTGCCAATTTAGAACTAGCGTCGGTTTGATCTTTCATATCAGGTCATCCAGTGATGAAAAGGGCTCATTTTATATCTAAATCAAACACTATTTATTAGTCATTTGTTCAGCTATTCAAACCTACAGGGCTACTCACCATGGCAACAAAACCGGGTAAGTTCTCAAAACGCGATAACCATTCACGAACATTGTTGTAGTCAGCAAGAGATACATCGCCCTCTGGGGCATGCGCTAAGTAGGTGTAATTAGCGATATCGGCTAGAGTAGGATGATTTGAGACTAACCACTCTCGACCTTCTAGATGCGCATCCAATTGATTCAGTAGTGTGTGTGATGCGGAGATGGCAGCTTGTTTGTCAAGACTTGCTCCGAATACATTTACTAAACGGGCATTGGCTGGGCCATAGGCTATTTTACCGGCAGCAAGTGAGAGAAATCGTTGAATCTGCGCTGCTTCAAGTGCATTTTCAGGTAACCAAGTATGATCCTTATCATAGGTGTGGGCTAGATAAGTTAAAATGGCATTTGAATCTGACAAGGTCACTAATTCATCACCCTGTTTATCTTCAATTACGGGTACTTGACCGAAACTGTTTTTAGCTAAAAAATCCGGTTTTTTGTGTGCGCCATTTGCTAGGTCAACATCGATAATTGTTGCTTCTAATCCGAGTAAAGATAGAAAAACTTCTACGCGATGTGAATGGCCTGAAAGTGGGTGACGGTAAAGTGTAATATTTGGCATGCTGTGCTCCTGGGTGAACGATAAAATTAATGTGACAACGTTTGTTCGATGGGAGAAGTATCCTTGTTTATGTTTTATTGATAAACAGGGCTGTTATTGAATGATTGTCAATGATATGTTGACAATATGGATACATTAGATGGAATGAAAACAGTGGTTGCAGTAGTAGAAACCGGTTCGTTTACGGCTGCTAGTGAACGACAAGGTCTATCAAAGGCGCTGGTAAGCAAATATGTCGGTGAGGTTGAGCGTAAGCTTGGCGTGCGTTTGTTCAATCGCTCAACGCGACGTTTAGCCTTAACGGAAGCTGGTCAGCGTTATTATGATCAAGCAGTGCCTTTGCTGGATGAACTCTCATTAATGGACGACATGGTGACGGGGGCACAAACTGCACCGAAAGGTTTATTGCGTATCAGTGTTCCGCAAACCTTTGGTGAAATGAGCTTGTCTCCTTTGGTGCCCAAGTTTCTGGCACGTTACCCTGACTTAAGCCTTGATTTACAATTGTCAGATCGCATGATTGATATGCTTGAAGAGGGTATTGATGTAGTCATTCGTATCGGCGGTGTGGATGATTCAAGTTTGGTTGCTCGTTATATTAAAACCTTGCCATTGACCCTGTGTGCCTCACCCGGTTATTTAAAACACTATGGTGAACCCACTAAAGCAGCTGACTTAACAAAGCATACTTGCATCATTGATAGTAACTTTCGTATTGGCAAACAGTGGCCTATTGTCTCTCCAGAGGGACAAACAGAATCAATAGCTGTTCAGTCAAAAGTAGCGGTGAATAGTCCTAGGGCGGTTAAGGAAATTGCGCTTGCCGGTGGCGGTGTTGGCATGATCCCGGCATTTATAGTCGAAGAAGAACTTCGACAAGGAAAGCTCCTTGAGATATTACCCTCCTTCAGTACCATGGAATTTGGCCTGTTTGCTATTTACCCTCACCGACGTTATTTACCCAAAAAAGTACGCTGCTTTATTGATTTCCTAATCGAAGAATTTTCTAACAATCGATAGTCTAGGGTTTTAGTTCGATCACGCCTTTATCTTCTAATATTTCTCTTAAACGCTCTGTTCTGAAGTAGTTAACGCCTAAATCTGAAAGACCGAGTAATGAAGATGAGCGAACATTGAGTCGGTTTTCATCCGGTATCGCCAGCACTTCAAGGTAGTCTAAAAAGTTAAATACCGGCGTGTAGCTTTTAGCAAAAATGTATCCAGAAAACTCGGTGTGAATTTCGGTGCCCGGTAAATCATTTACGGCTTTACGGATGATGGGCCAGGCATCGGTTAAGGGGATTTTCAATTCAAAAGCTTGAATATTGTGAATAAACGAGATGGCTTCGGTTGATGCGCAATTGGGTAAAGGCGGGCACCAATAAAGTGATGGTGATTTATCCGATTCTTCCATCGGTAAGACCATACATGCTTCTAGGCTGGATAATATAATAGCCAGTGTTACTAGTTGAATGGTTTTCTGGATAGTATTGTTTACGTTGTACATGACTATTATTTATCCTTCTAAACTACCCTTGGACGGTAGCGTTATGTGGAATGATACTTACGATGGGCACTTGGAGACACTCCTGTCCAATGTTTAAAGGCTCGCGTAAATGTTGCCGGCTCAGTAAAGCCAACTTGCAAACTAATATCGGCAATCGTTAGGTCGGTTTGTTCAAAAAGGTTAATCGCACGATTGCGTCGAACATTATCTTTTAGTAGTTGAAAGCGACTGCCTTCCAGAGTTAGTTTTCGGCGTAAGGTTCGCGCTGTCATGTTTAATTTTTCTGCAATATTTTCAAGGTTAGATTCTTTGGTTAATTCGGTTTCTTCGAGTATCCGTATTACTTGAGTCGTAAAGGTATCGATATAGCTTTGTTTTTTAAACCACTGTAACGGAATTTCCTCAAGGTAGCTCGCTAGGGTGCTAGAATTTTGTACTACTGGGAAATGTAAATACTTAGTATCAAATACTAGCGTGTTGTCAGGATGTTCATAAGAACAGGGGCAGGCAAACATTAGGCGATACTCTTCATGGTGAGCGGGTTTAGCATGCTGCATACATACTTGTTGTAAGGGAATAACCTGCCCAATTAACCAGCTGGGAAATCGATGGTAAATTAATAATAATAATTCGCTTAATAAGCTATTTGGTGAGTGATCGCTTGTTGTTAATTTGAACTTCGGATTCACACTAAAGCGAACCTGTGACTCATTTTTTTCAATCGTAAAACGTAACTGATCTCCCGTTAAGGCAAAAAAATCAGCGATATAATTGATGACCTCTGCCAGCGTTTTGCAAGTAATTAAGTGCTCTGCTAATAATGAAAATACCCCCACTTTTAGGCTTTGCTGGGTAAAACCTAACAACTCATTACCACTTTGTTGCCAACAGCTGATTACAATGCTGGCTAACTGTTTTGCCGATACACGTGCCTTTACCGGCTTTAATTGTGCAGAAGAGATGCCTGCTAGCGCTAAAATTTCTGCTTCATTGCCACCAAGCTCCAATGCATTTTTCAAGTGTGCTCGGGCAAAGTAACTAGCGATAGCATGCTGGTCTGCTGGTTGGTTTTCTAGTTGCTTTGAGGGTGTCATTTCTGTCCGTTTTTAACAATATGCATCAAATTTAGTGGATTAAAAGCAATTTTCAAGATCAATACTAAATTATTTTGTCCGTATTTGCTAAGTTAATGGCTGCATTAATCATTGTGAGTGAGTGAATAGATATCAATAATTCTAGGTCAAAATGATAAGGGACTTATGTAGTCGCAGCAGTCGTGCAGAGGTTTCAGATAATATAATTTAGTTCTTAACGAGGTTCCCCATGCCAGCAGAAGAAGTTTATGACGAAGAAGTACAAATGTTTCGCGATATGGTGTTACGTTTTTTAGATCAGGAAGTAATACCCCATTACGACTCATGGGAAAAAGACCACAAAACGCCCCGCGAGATATGGAACACGCTAGGGGCTGCAGGCATGTTATTGGTCGACTTTCCTGAAAAATATGGTGCAGCAGGTGCCAGCTTTGATGTCTGCCAAATGATTCAGGAAGAAATGTGTCGCCTGGGGCTACATGGTTTAGCGACCGGCTATAATATTCATTCAAATATTGTCGCGCCTTATATTTTAAATATTGCTAACGAAGAGCAGAAAGACCGTTGGTTACCGGGTATGGTCAGTGGTGAGGTGTTAACCGCTATTGCGATGACCGAACCGGGTGCGGGAAGCGACCTTGCTGGCATGCGTACCAGTGCGGTAAAAGATGGTGACGACTACATTTTGAATGGTTCTAAAACGTTTATTACCAATGGTAACTCGGCTAACTTGGTGATTGTGTGTGCCAAAACTGATACCAATGCGGGTTCAAAAGGTATTTCACTATTCTTAGTCGATACGAGTCTTGATGGTTTTTCTACCGGTAAACCGATCGACAAAATGGGCCAACACTCAAGTGACACTGCGGAGCTATTTTTTGAAAATATGCGTGTACCAAGTAATGCGTTGCTCGGGCAAGAAGGTCAAGGGTTTATCTATTTGATGCAAGAGCTACCCCGAGAACGTTTGGGTTGTGCTGTTCAGGCAATTGGCCATGCACAAGGAGCCTTGGACTTAACTGTTGACTATGTCACAGAGCGAAAAGCATTTGGCCAGTCGGTATCACAATTCCAAAACACGCGCTTTAAATTAGCACAATGTAATACCGATTTGGAGCTGTGTCGTGCTCTCTTAGAGAAGCATATGGAAAAATACAAGCGCCATGCAATGACGGTTAATGATGCCGCCATGTTAAAGCTAGCAGCGACTGAAATGCAGCTAACCATGGTGAATGAGTGCCTGCAATTATTTGGCGGTTATGGTTATACCGATGAGTATCCAATTTCACGTTTCTATCGCGATGCGCGTGTACAAACTATTTACGCCGGTAGCTCAGAAATTATGAAAGAAGTAATCGCGCGCGGTCTCTTAGGTCGTTAAAACTGCGCGATTTGAAATTTCTAACATCATTGGATACAACTAAGGAGACGGTAAAGAGATGCATTACAATACTATTGACTATCAGGTAGAGGGTTTAATTCTAACCTTAAGCTTGAATAGACCAGAGCAGATGAATTCCTTTACCGTCGAAATGGCAAACGAGCTGGTGCATGCTTTTAATCGTGCCAGTGACGATGACGAGGTAAGTGCCATTGTAGTCACAGGTAAAGGCCGTGCTTTTTGTGCAGGCATGGACTTGAGCCGTGAAGGCAATGTGTTTGGTTTAGATGAAAGCCAACAGCCGACTGTTGAAGATATGCAAACGAATGAGCTTATTCCGGGTGTCAGTGATACTGGCGGTACTGTCACCTTGAGTATTTACGATTGCAAGAAACCGGTTATTGGTGCCATTAATGGCGCGGCAGTCGGCATTGGCGCCACCATGTTAGCGGCGATGGATATTCGTTTAGCATCAGAAAAAGCCAAGATCGGTTTTGTGTTTGAAAAAATCGGTATCACGCCCGAAGCCTGTTCAAGTTGGTTTTTACCCAGAGTGGTCGGTATTAGTCAGGCACTCGAATGGGTCTATACCGGTGATATTTTTGATGCTCAAACCGCAAAAGAAGGAGGTTTTGTTCGTTCAATACATGCCCCGGAAGAGTTATTAGAAGCGGCTTATAAAATTGCGCGTAATATTGCTAAAAAATCGCAAGTGAGTATTACCTTAGCAAGGCAGATGATGCTAAGGCTCTCGGCAGCCCCGACGCCTCGAGATGCACATAATGTCGACTCTTTATCTATATTTTATGCGAGTCAGAAAGACGGCAAAGAAGGCGTAAAGTCATTCCTTGAAAAAAGACCGCCAGAATTCACCTCAAAATCCTCAAGCGATATGCCCGATTTTTATCCTTGGTGGGGGTGAACGTTAAACGTTACTAACTCAGATTATTTGAGTTCAGTTATATCTTGCCTTTATTCTCTTAGGTTTATTTAATGATTCTTCAATTGATGGAATAAACAAGCAGGTAGACTAAACTGTATATTTATCGTTTTCATCTATTCAGAATACTAAGGCTAAACCCATGGATTTCACTATAAAACAAAAATTAATTGGCATCGCTTTCATTTTTTGCGTGGTTTTGTTGGTTGAAACGTTTCTGAGTACGCAGCACATTAGTTTGACTAAAGAGCACGCTGATACCTTGAGAGAAAAGACATTACCGAATGTTGCTACAATACGTTCATTAGAAAAAAACGTCATTCAAGTACAGCAATGGCTTACCGATATTAGTGCTACACGAGGACAAGACGGCCTTGATGATGGTTTTAAAATGGCTGAACATCAGGCTAAAGAATTTAGTCAAAATCTTAGTCGCCTAGAGCAATTGAATCCTGAGATGAACGGGTCAATTTTGGCGTTAAAAAACAGCTTCCGGAAATATTATGAAGTTGGCCAAAACATGGCTAAAGCCTATGTTAAAGGAGGGCCAGAATTAGGCAATAAAACGATGGGAAGCTTTGATGAATCTGCTGAAAAATTACATACCACGCTTGATTTAATGGCAACAGAAATTGAGCTGAGTTTAAAAAAATCTCTAGAGGAACAACAGCTTGATTCGGATAGGACGGCAAGTCAAAGTATGCTGGCAGTGGCTATTTTGTTAGCTTTCCTTTTGATAGTGGCTGTGAGTATTCACTTTCTTTTACTGAAGCCGCTTGCCAAATTTAAAGATGTACTGAGTAGCCTCAATGACGGAAAAGCAAACTTAAGTTATCGATTTAACAAGCAAGGCTCTGATGAAATTTCTGCAATGACTAATGAGCTGGATACCTTCTTTAATGCATTGCAGGAGATAACAAAAAGACTGGATCAGCAGGCAATTGAATTGTCAGAAGAAGTGAGCTCCACAGTTGCTATTGCCAATAAAAGTCATAAGAGTGTTATAGGTCAACAAGACGAAATTCAAATGGTAACAGCGGCCATTGAAGAAATGTCAGCCACATCTGATGAAGTGGCTGAAAAGGCTGAAACGACGGCAAACGAGACAAGCAAGGCAAAAGATCTCGCCACTCAAGGTACAGAAGTGGTGATGAGTTCAATTGAGGCTATTAATTCAGTTTCAACAAAGATTAGTGAAACTAGTGACATTATGAATCAGCTGGCTATGGACACTGCAAAGATTGAGTCAATGCTTGATGTCATTAAAAGTATTGCTGAACAAACCAACTTGTTGGCTTTAAACGCAGCCATTGAAGCCGCGCGTGCAGGCGAACAGGGTAGAGGGTTTGCTGTAGTGGCTGATGAAGTCAGAACGCTGGCTGCAAAAACACAAGAATCTACATCGGAAATTACGCAAATTATTGCGAGCTTACAGAATGTTTCAAGTAACGCAGTGCATCAAATGGAAGAAAGTTGTATCGCGGTTGAAAGCTGTGTTGAAAAATCAGCAAAAAGTGGTGAATTGATTACTGAAATATCTCACACAGCTGATCTGATCAGTGACATGACAACTCAGATTGCAACGGCAATGGAGCAACAAACGGCTGTCTCTGCAGAGATCGCTCAAAGCGTTGTGAAGGTTCATGATGTTTCAATTGAGAATGCTACGAGTTCTGACTTAACGATATCAAGTATGACTAACCTAGATAAGAACAGTAAAGTTTTACTTGAAATAGCTAATCAATTTAGTAACGATCGATAAGTATTAACTCAATATCAAAGTTTAAGTCGTTTTATAATGATGGAATACACTTGAGAAAACCTAGCTTCTAATTTATTCATAGCATGAATTGATCAAACAATACGATGGCATCAGAATAGGTGTAAAACCTGGGCATGGTGTTTTCGGGCCTAGCGAGTAAGGTGCCTGAAAAGTCCCAGTCAGCTGCAAGTATTTTAAGTGTCACCTCAGCATTACCTGCAATGTTTAAACTTATGTCTATGCCTTCTTTTGGCAGACCATAATAACGCCAATGCATCCATGACTCATCGTCTGTATTTCTATGGGGGAGTGAAATTTCTTCACCATTAAGCGTCGCAGAAATAATGCGTTCTTTGTCTGAAAAATATAGGCTGACATTGTCGTTTACTTGTATTGACGTAAGCTTAAAGCTTACCTCTCGTAGCGTATTATCTTCTGAAACTAGCTTGGTGCTTTTTTCTGATATGACGGTTATTGTCGTTGGCTCAATGGCAATGTTGTCCGTACCTGATTGCCACCAGCCACTGTTGGCCGAAGGGATGTAGTGGCTTATATCATCAACATAGCGCTGCTTGTTTTCATCCGATTCAAACAGCGACTCGCTCCAATGTGGCAAGTCATTATCGGTACTCACCCAGTAACTGCTAACGTCATTACGACTATTGTCTTGGAGGTAGAATACTGAGTCTGGGCGTTTGTGACGTTGATCAAACTCGAATAGAAATGGGGTCGACAGGCAGATACTTAAACCAAGCAAAAGCACCACAACAACGACAAGACCTTTGCTGCTCCAAATATGCTGGATAAGGGCCGGAATCACTAGGCAGATAAGCAGGGAAAATAATGCTACGGGTAGACCGGGAAGAGATAAACCGACTGCACCATAAATGGTTTTTATTAAACTCACAAACCAGTAAATAGCGAGGGCAGAACCGAGCATCGATCCGGCAATGGTTTTAGTTTGGATATTTATGTTTAGAAAAGAGGACTGTAATCCTTGTTTAATTAATAGTGCTGCAAGCAAGGGCCAGGTAAACAGGTGGGCTGCTTCAGGCAATAAAACAAGACATAAAGTCAACATGAACCCCCATACTAGAAAACCAGCGTGGTGCCAAGTTAGTAGTGATTGTGGGTGTTTTAGTTGCTGTAAAATAATTAGACCAGCGCTCAAGGACATGATTAATAAATAGAGTTGAAAGTTACCTGAAATCGCAATCAATACGACGGATAGTAGTTGCAGAGTGATAACTATCTTCGTGCTGACGTTTTGGCTTATCAAGTAAATACCGGTGGAAAAGAGTGCGACGGCAAGCAAACTAAAGCCGATAAATAATCTATCTTGGGTATAGAGCAGTACAAAAAATGATGGCTGCTTTATACCGGCACTGCCATCGATCAAACTATAAATGCCTTGAACCAATACAAAGACCCATGCCATCAAAGCAAAAAGGCTCAAGGCTGACCAACATAAGCTCAAAACAGAGGTATTGGTTTGTCTTCGAAATTGTCTTATTTGTGATAATAATAATAGTAAGGGAAATACAGCAAACAAATAGGCCCAACTGAGCGGATAGCTAATTAGGAGGCGCGGGCTGATATTAAAGTACGCTGCATTCTCAGTAACAGTGCCCTCATCAATGACGGGTAAACTCAAGTTGCCAAAGTGTTGTGTTAAAGCCAGAGCATAACTGCCTGCATGTTGTACTGAGTCGGCACTGATGTTTTCGGGGCTATCTCCCATAGAGTGGTAGTCAAAAAAACTGCCTGAGAATGCAAAATTTAGCCCGGGTACACCTGCTTTTTTTATTTCTGTTAAGTCGGTGTTATTAGGCATTTTTTTATAAATGGCGTAGGCCAGTGAATCGGCGTTAGGGTAGGGTGCCGCTTTGACGAATTCTGACATTAAACTGGCGTTGCCCTCACTGGTTTCAAACATTATCACGGGGCCAGAACTGCCTCTGGCTTCGAAATTAAGCACTAAGCCTATTTTTTCGATTAAAGGGTGTGTGGTAAAAGCCTTGGCACCGAACAAGCCTTTTTCTTCGCCATCACTTAGAATGACGACCAAATCATTGTTTAATTCAGGCAAACTTTTGAGTGCCCGAAGTGTCTCCAGAATGGTGATAATGCCACTACCATCATCGCTTGCGCCTAATGAGTTTTCACGCGAATCATAATGTGCCATTAGGGCTAGCTTTTGCGCGTTTGGGTCTAAGCCTTTTTTAAGGGCAATAATATTGTCAATGGTCGCGATTCGAGGGCCATGCATGCTTTCATTTATGACCTCGGCATGTTGAATCTCAATCGTTAAGCCCAAATTTTCAAGCTCGCTGACCAGGTAATGTCGTAGTTCTTCGAGGGCATCTGAGCCGGTAGGGTGCGGCTCTTTTGCGATAACGCTTAAATGCTGCATCGCTCTAACAGCTGAAAATACATTCTTTTTGGCTGATGCATCCAGCGCCTTAGGCGGTGCGTGACTTAATAACGATAAGCTCGCAAAGAAGACAATAAAAATCGGTAAAACGAATAGGTTAAACAAACGCATAGAATGGTCTATATAAACGTGAGGTGAGTTAACAGAAGTATGATAGACCGCATTGAAAAAATAAAGAGATCAAATTCCCAAGACCCTTAACATTATTTGCTGCGAGCCGCTTCAATCTATTAAGCTACTGGACAAAGACTAAGTCAAAAGGGAGTTGTGTAATGAATGCAGTCAATCATGCGGCAACCGCATTGATAATAAAAAGGTATTGTCCCAATGTGCCAGTCATCCCTATTTTGGTGTCGGTTCAATTGATTGAAATGATTTGGGTTGTACTTAATATTTTAGGTATTGAACGCACTGAATTTTCAAGTACGGTTTCTTCATTAGCTGATGTGCATCTGGTTCATATGCCATTTTCACATTCGATATCATTTACATTGTTGTGGGCCGTATCTGCTTGGTTTCTTGTTTCAAAAGTAATGAAAAGACCGCAGTGGGGTACTGCCGTTTTTATCGGGGTGTGTTCTCACCTTGTTCTTGACCTTATTACGCACACAAGAGATATAGAAATTATCCCATTCTTAAATTGGCCTGAATTAGGTAGCGGCCTTTACGGTATGCCTTTGGCTGCATTTTGTTTAGAGATGGGCTATAGCGTTTTATGCTGGCGCATTTTTGGCGGTACAAAGTTTATGTTAATCGCGCTACTTGCTTTGAACCTTTTTAGTTTAAGTTTTTATGTTCCTCAAATAGCGGGGCCTGAAGGTCTGCTTGTAGACTACCCTGCGTTTTTCGCGCCCATAATTGGTATTCATATTATTTTTGGTTTGGGTGTTGTTTGGTACCTTTTTCAGAGAGAACAATTGACTGACAATACGCAATATAGGTAATGTAATAAAATTGAATGGGTAAAACTGCCCGTAGACTTAAAGTTTGATCTTTAGCGAATAAAAAACGTAGGGCTGAAACGACATATGGATACTGCTACCCTTCTTTGGGGTCTTTTATTTGGTTCGATTGGGTTTGGTTATTTCATGTACGGCAAGAAACAATCTAACACTGTTGCACGGTATAGTGGCATTGCTTTGATGATATTTCCTTACTTTATATCCAATACCCTTATGCTGGTTGTAGTGGGTGTCTTATTGTTACTGCTACCCAAGTTTGTAAAGTTATAATGAAAATAAATTACTGGAGTTTAACTCCAGCAGGCATCCGAAAAAAGCTGCAACAACATGCTTACTCAGAAAATATCGACATATATTCAGCGCTCATTCTAAGAGCAAAAATAAGCTCTAATGGCAGCTCATCAAACTCAAGACTATCTAAGAGGTTCTTAACTTCAAGGCCTAGATCTGTGTCACCTTCGATGGTTAAATCTCGTTGAAAGAACAGTGTGTCCGGGTCTTCTTTTTGAGCCGCGAGTAACACAAAGCTCTTTAACGTACCTCGTATACATACGTCACTCTTCACCTGCTTCTTGATCAAAATTTGCTGCTGTGGTCCACAGCTAAAAAACCAGACTAGTCCTAGGTCAGTGATTTCAATTTTAAGCCATTTATACTGTAAAAAATTCATCTCACCCTCGGCCAAAGGTGTTTTGAATGCCGAGTAGAGTACTTTTTCCAGAGCAAATCGTTGCATGTTAAAGGGAAGGTGGGGAAGTGGTTTTAATAGCAGGCTGGGGAAGTTTCTCAATATGCTACGGGGTCTAAGAGAGGGTAGCGCGCTAGGTGATATCATCCATTCTGACTCTTCATTAGGGTGTTAGCGGTGACTAGATTGTCAATGCTCACTTCTTGTAAGGTGATAGCGAGATTTTAGTGTAAACACGCTGTTCGTTTTTAGAATGCTGCAATATAAACCGATTATGAGGGGAGTGATATACCTCTAAATGGGAATAGAGTTTGTCTCACTGTTCTAGCAGAATTGGGTAACAATTCACTAACAGAGTCTAAAAATCGATGGAACTCGTCAGTCCAGCTGGAAGTCTACCAGCCCTAAAGGCGGCAGTAGAAAATGGTGCAAGTGCGGTGTATGTCGGATTTAAAGATGAAACCAATGCGCGTCATTTTTCGGGACTGAATTTTAACGAAGCTAAGGTTCAATCAGCCTTAAGTTATGCGCGGGCAAAAAACGTTAAATTGTTCATAGCAGTCAATACCTACCCTCAACCAACTGGCTGGAATAAGTGGCAAAAAGCTGTGGATACTGCTGCCGACCTTGGTGTCGATGCCTTGATATGTGCAGACATGGGGGTGCTGGACTACGCCTCAAATAAATATCCGGAGCTTAACTTACATTTGTCGGTACAAGGCTCGGGTACCAATAGCGAAGCGCTTTCATTTTACAAAAACAACTTTAATATTAAACGAGCGGTTTTGCCGCGCGTATTGTCACTGAAGCAAGTCGCCCAGGTGGCTAAAACGTCTCCCGTGGACTTAGAAGTGTTTGCCTTTGGTTCGCTTTGTATTATGGCTGAAGGTCGATGTTACCTGTCTTCTTACTTGACCGATCAATCACCCAATACCTGTGGCGCATGTTCCCCGGCTAGCTTTGTTCGTTGGCAACAAACGCCATGGGGGCTGGAATCAAGATTAAATAACGTCTTGATTGATCGATACAGTGAGGATGAAAAAGCAGGGTATCCAACCCTGTGTAAAGGTCGTTTTGATATAGACGGTGATGTTTTTAATGTTTTGGAAGAACCGACTAGTTTAAACACCATTGGCTTGATTCCTGATTTAGATGCGATTGGCATCAAAGCGGTGAAGATTGAAGGGCGTCAACGCAGCCCTGTTTATGTTGAACAGGTGGTGTCTGTTTGGCGAAAAGCCTTAGATAGCTACGCGCGAAACCCAGACGGATTTAAGGTTAAACCTAACTGGTCGAAGGCCTTGGCGAAGGTGTCAGAGGGCGCACAAACAACCCTTGGCGCATATTCTCGCTCATGGCAGTGAATGCGGGTATTTGTTGATGAACACAATGATGGTGAATATAGCTATGCTGGAGTGCGTGAGATGAAGATTTCTCTTGGTCCTGTTCTTTATTTCTGGCCGAAACAAAAAGTCTATGACTTTTATGAAAAAATGGCGCAATCCTCGGTGGATATTATCTACTTGGGTGAAACAGTTTGCTCAAAACGACGAGAGTTAAAAACCCTAGAGTGGCTGGAATTGGGGCAGCATCTAGCAGAGTCAGGAAAGGAAGTTGTTATTTCCAGTCTGGCCCTACTGATGGCTGAATCAGAGCTGAGTACCTTACGCAAGATATGTAATAACGCGACTTTACGAATAGAAGCCAATGACATGTCCGCCGTGCAGATATTGTCAGAAAAAAAGCTGCCCTTCGTCTGTGGTCCAAGCCTCAATATATACAATGCGCATACACTTCAACTAATGCAAAAAAAAGGTGCTGTACGTTGGGTGATGCCGGTTGAATTGTCTGGTGAGAGTCTGATGACTATTTTACAACAGGCAAGCGATCAGGGGTTTGACGAAAAAATTGAAACAGAAGTATTCAGTTATGGCCACTTGCCCTTGGCATACTCCGCAAGGTGTTTTACCGCCAGATATCGTAGCTTGCCAAAAGATGATTGTCGATTCACTTGCCTTGAGTATCCAGACGGTGTGCAGGTAAAAAGTCAGGAGCAGCAAGCGCTCTTTAACCTGAATGGCACTCAGACCCAATCTGCTTATATTTATAACCTGTTAGGTCAGCTTAATGAGATGCGAGAAATGGGTGTCGATGTGGTCAGAATAAGCCCGCGAGAACATGAGACAGAAACGGTTATAAATCGCTTCAGAAACCTTGAGCAGGGGCAGTCGGACGAAATTATACTCAACGATGCCGTTTGTAATGGTTATTGGTTTTCGAAACCGGGTATGGCATATTTGCCACAGCCCAATATGTAATATTACCTCGATACTAGGAGGTATCAGTTGCATCACCCTTATCTTTCATTCGGTCATCATATGCAGCAGCGTCATGGTGAACGGGTACATAAACTCTCTCTTAATGCTTCTTTTACATGTCCTAATCGTGATGGCACAAAAGGCGTGGGGGGTTGTACTTTTTGCAATATTGCATCTTTTAGTCCGAATGCCCGCCAGCCTGACTCAATTGAGTCGCAGATAGCGAAAGGCAAAGCGGTGATTATTCGGCGAACGGGTGCCAAAAAGTACTTGGCGTATTTTCAAGCATATTCCAATACGTATGATGAAGTCAGTCGGCTGAAAGCCTTATACGATAGAGCATTAGCGGTTGAGGATGTGATCGGTTTATCGATAGGGACGCGTCCAGATTGTGTGCCTGACGCGGTTCTTGATTTGCTGGTGAGTTATCAGGATCAAGGTTACGTAGTGTGGTTGGAGTTGGGGCTGCAAAGTGCTTTTGATGAATCGCTTATTAAAGTGAATCGTGGGCATGGGTATGCAGAATATGAAGATGCATGTATTAGGGCGCGTAATAAAGGCTTAAAAGTCTGCACACATTTCATTGTGGGTTTACCCGGTGAAAAACCGGATGACAGTCTGGTATCGCTACAAAAAGTATTGGCGCTGGGTACGGATGGCATCAAGGTTCACCCTTTGCATGTTGTAAAGGGAACCCAGCTTGCGCGTAGTTGGGTTAAAGGAAATTACACACCGATTGAATTAGATGACTACATTCGAACGGTGGTAAAAATGGTCAATTGTTTACCCAAAAATGTGGTAGTCCATCGCCTAACGGGAACGGCTTCGCCTGATATTTTATTAGCACCTGAATGGTGTTCAAAAAAGTGGCAAGTATTAAACGAAATCTCCCGCCAGCTTGAAGTCTCAAATATTTAGTCATTTATCATTCAGGTTTCTTTTAACCATATTTTTGATCAATCCTTGGTTGACTCAATATCGGTAAGAATGCATAACAGAAAGTCGTAAAGCTGAGCAACCAACAGCCACCAGATAAGCCTAGCCACAAAGTGTAATGGCCCTCATCGAAAATAGGCATTACGACGCGAATGAGTGTGCCGATAAGAAGTAGACCCAGGCTGTATGGCAGGATAGCGGGTGGTGACTTGAGGTTTCGACCTGTATGCCCAATTGTCACACGTGCCATCATTCCCATGGTTATGACACCAATGCCACCTACACCAAAGGCGTGAGTCGCAAGATAGGGCGAAACGGAAAACCAGTCTCTCAGAATTATGAAGATAAAGCCTAGGTCAATAAAACCTAGTGAGAGCAACAAGCTCCATAGCAATGGCGTTTTCCAGATACCAGGCGTATACCAACCAATAATACGAATAGTTGTGGTAATAGATAAAACCGTTGTAGCAAGGCTAGGCAACCAGAAAATGTCTAAAAAAAGCTCAGAGATAAAAAATACCAAAAAGAAAACTAGGCTGAGTAGATCTAGCCAGCGAACATTATATGGCTCAGTGGTTGAGTCAACGCCAAGCTTGATAAAGAAGGGAATAAGTCTTCGACCAATCGTTAAAATGAGTCCTATGATTAAATACAAACCACCATAGATCGCTAGGTGCACGCCATCATTGATATACCCGAATAAACCTAAGTAGAACATCAGATTACCGGTGCCGAGTAAAATAAGCTTGGTGAGTATCGCCAATTGTCTCCATTTCTTGGTGCGAATAATCGGCAGGCTGATCGCGGTCATAAGCGCCAGAACAAATGTCAGGTCAAAAAAGGCCGCAAGTTTGATCAAGGAAGTATCGAGTAACCAAGCATCGAACAGCCACGTAAGACGCGCTAGTAACCATAGTGAGAATAATGCAGCGAGTAAGCCGTCATGAGGTGTTTGTTGTGATGTCCAGTTTTTAACAGCGGTTAATAAGAAACCGGATATAACCGCGAGGCTATAGCCATAAATCATTTCATGGGCATGCCACTGAAAAGGCGATAAGTTGACGAAATTCACCGGTATTCCCCCCAGATATATGCTTAACCAGTAAGCTATGCTGATGACGGCAAAGATGCAGGCACCAGTAAAAAAGGGGCGAAAGCCTAGGTTGAATATAGCGGGGTGCATGATGAATGGTTCCTAATTCGGGCTATCGATATTAGATTTATCTAAAACGGGTGAAATTTTGTAGTGCTTTTTTTGGTGGAGACGAGATAACGCTTCGAGTCACAAATCTCTAACCAATAGACCTTTCTCAAGCATTTCTTGGTTAATGTCCAGCTGAGATAGCTCTGGTACAATCACATCTACGCAATATCTAGAGCCAAGGGCTGATTCAATTGGCTTTTGATCCTTATGATTTAGCATGTCTCCCAGGGTGAAAGAGAGGTTTCCAGCAGGGGTGAGTAATGAAACCGAATCGCCCTTGGAAAACTTGTTCTTGGCTTCCAAGGTAAGTTTTTTTGTTTCTAACTCAGCGCTTGTAACATCTGCGACAAAAAGTTGCTTCGTTGATGTTGAATTGCCTGTTTCGTAATTTTGGTACTCGTCTGGAACGTGTCGACGGTAGAATCCTTCTGTGAAGCCCCTGTTTGCCATGCCTTCAAGGTCATCCATTAAGTCCATACTGAAGTCTTTACCTGCATGTGCATCATCAATTGCCTGTCGATAGACCTGAGCAGTACGCGCGGCGTAATAGTAAGATTTTGTTCGACCTTCAATTTTTAAGGACTCAACGCCAATATCTATCAGGCGTTTAACGTGTTGGACGGCACGTAAATCTTTTGAATTCATAATGTAGGTGCCATGCTCATCTTCATAAGCGGGCATATATTCACCTGGTCTACCTTTTTCTTGCAGCAGATAAAGAGGCGATACTTTTGATAAGTCTTCTTCACCTTGTCTAACTTGAGGTTCGTTATATTTAGGGTCAAACGTTTCGATTGGGCTGGTAGGCATAATTTCGCCACCGGTAGTTTGTTCAGCTTCGTGAGTTTGGTATTTCCATCGGCAGGAATTGGTACATGCCCCTTGATTAGAATCACGATGGGTCATATATCCTGACAATAAACATCTGCCAGAATAGGCAATACACAATGCCCCATGTACAAATACTTCAATTTCCATGTCCGGGCAACGCTGCTTGATTTCTTCAATCTCATTGAGCGAAAGTTCACGTGACAGGATGACGCGCGTCAGACCTTGTTTTTGCCAAAATTTAACCGTAGCCCAGTTAACAGTATTTGCTTGAACAGATAAATGGATAGGTAGGTCTGGCCACTTTTCACGAACCATCATGATAATACCTGGGTCAGACATGATCATCGCATCGGGTTTCATCGCGATAACATGTTCCATATCCTTCAGGTAACTCTTAACCTTGTCATTATGCGGACTGATATTTGAGGCAATATAAAACTGCTTTCCTAAAGAATGTGCGCGTTCCACGCCTTTCGCTAGGTTCTCTAGGTGATTAAATTCGTTTTCTCTAACGCGTAAGCTGTAACGAGGTTGACCGGCATAAACGGCATCCGCGCCATAGGCGAATGCATATTCCATGTTTTTTAACGAACCTGCGGGTGATAATAATTCAGTTTTTTTCATACTACTGCTATATGCACTATTTTGGAGGAGAGGTCATCGCTGACACTCCCAAGTGATGGAGTCGGTATTATAAGCTGCGATCGATATTTCAGAGATTGATATGCATCAAGCGTCTTATATTATTCTTTAAGCATCTGGGATTATTCTTTTAGTCACTTCAAAATCAAACTGACGAGCAGTAAATAGAATTATTACTATATTTTAAGATTTAATTTTTGTTTCACGCGTCACATTTCTTGAAAATATACTAATCTAAGTAGCATATTCTTGAGGCTCGCATATGAATCACAAAAGTAGTAATGAAGAAGTTCATAAGCACTGGGGGCGATTAGGTCAATCGCTCCTAAACAGTATGATCGGTGAGTATTTAGAAAAAGAAAAAAACCCTTTGGCGATTCAGATGGGGTTTCAGCATCAATCCAAAAAATTATCCTTAGATTCTCAATTAGCGCATCAGCTTGATTTTGCCTTGAGCAATAAAGTGGTCGTTTTTGTTCATGGCTTAACAAATCTCGAAACCGTTTGGGACTATCCTCCTGAGGGTAGTTCTAATGAGTCGATCGTGGGCCATTATATAGATGCATGTTTCGACCCGGTAAAGCATTCGCCCCAAGAAAGTTACGGAAAACAATTGCAAGAAGAGTTTGGCTATACACCTCTTTACCTTTGTTATAATACCGGCCTGTCGTTAGAGCAGAATGGTCGAAAATTTGCCATGCAATTGACTCAGCTTTTCAAGGTTTACCCCATTCAAATAGACGACCTGATGCTGGTTGGCTACAACATGGGAGGGCGCTTATTAAGCCATGCTCAATTCTCGGCACAACAGAACAATTACGCGTGGTTGAAGGTGTTATCTAAATGTATCTACTTGGGCAACTCTAATGAAGGTTCGTTGCTGGCAAATATTGTGCAATTAGGTAGTGACGTTATCAGAAGTATTCCTATTCACTACCTTAATCTCCTGGCAGACTGGCTTGAATACCGAAGTAAGCAACTCCAAGAGATTAAGAGGAAAACCAGTCGTTACAATTCCAATAGAGAGCAGGGGGCTGAGTCGACGCTTTTCTTGGAATCTAGTCGGCACTATTTTATAAGTGGCGATTTTAAAAAGAATAAGCAGAACGCTTTAAGCGAAACAACAGGCGACTCACCTTTTTGGCAAAATGGTGTTGCGGTGCCTTCTCATAGCCAAAACGCACACATCGAAGGTATTTCCCCAATTCGTTTGGCGCACTCAAATAAGGTATATCCATTAATTTCTAAGTGGGTGGGAGAGGAAAAATCCAAATATTGTGATGAAGCCGGTGAGGCGCAGAAACTTACATTTTACAATCCACCGCAGGGCGTTTGTGCTGAAGGTGCGATACATTACGACTCAACGAATAATGCATTTATCGCAGGAACGGTTGATTTAATGGCCAGTGCCTACGACAAGACAGTTGAAACCGTTGAAACGATACATTACTCAATCGCAGAAGAACCATTTTATGTGTTGGATAAACTCCCTATCGGTAGCCAAATCGCAAAACCAGTAGAAGCTGCACAACGAGATATTCTTGATATCATCTATCGTTCGTTAAGAAGTGGCGGCCGTATGATGCATAAAGTGGCTGCAGATATAGCGCCAGATGAGATGGCATCAAAGACTCACCCGTAAGCTGTCTAAATCGCAATATATCCAATCCCAGTTTTTTAAATAGATCACTTGTTGGATGAGTTTGTATCAACCCACTATCGGCACTATTTCAAGAAAATTATCAAGCCGCGCTTTGAGACTATTTTATTGGAAAACAACTCGCATTCTTAGGGCGCAATGAAGCTGATATGCCTATATCTCACCTTACTCATTTTTTAGTGTCTAGTGTCGATAACTGTCCAGCGCAGGTGGCTTATCAGTCTTTTTAGTTGCTTAAACTGCATTGTTTTTCTAAGCGGTTTCAGTGACCTCAAGGTTATGTATTAGGCAGCCAGGTGGGAGAGCTTCTCAGAACGCACACTTTTGGCAATAATTTTCTTGACTTGGTCGTTGCTAAGCAGCTAACGTCCTTAGCTGTTTTATTAACTGACTTATCTGCTACTTCTAAAGATTATTTCGAGGCAGCTAATCTATCATACGAACTTAGGGCAATTCCGTGGGCATATTAAGATTTATTTTGGCGATTGCGGTTGTCATATATCATGCTAATGGTTTTTTCGGGATAAAATTCACGGGAGGCACTGCCTCAGTACAAATTTTTTTTATCATCTCTGGTTTTTATATGACGATGATATTAGACAAAAAATATGTCGGTGAGGGCAGTTATAAGTTATTCATAACTAATAGATTCTTGAGAATCTACCCCATATTTTGGTTAGTTTCGATACTCACCCTCATCTCGGCGCTATTAACGTATTATTTTTACAATTATTGGGGAAACCTGACAAGCTATGTTCAATTCAAGGACCTGCTATCGATCCAGGCAATCTTATATCAAGTATTCGCAAATATAGCGTTATTTGGTCAAGACATAGCTCTATTTCTTGGTGTCAGTAATATAGATGGAGGGTTGGTTTTCACTAGTGATTTTAGAGAGACTGCACCCTACTTTAGCAGTTTTTCTATCGTACCTCAGGCTTGGACTTTAGCCCTCGAACTCATGTTTTACCTGATCGCGCCATTTATTGTAAGAAAGAACTTTAAGGTAGTTCTAATTGTTATTCTGTTTAGTCTTTGCGCTCGGTTTTACGCATATGAATCGCTAGGTTTAGATAGCGATCCTTGGACATATCGTTTCTTCCCTTTCGAGTTAGCGTTATTCTTGATGGGCACGATTTCCTATAAACTTTACGTTGCTCTGAAGGGACACAAACTCTTTGATTTAAGGGCTCAGATTCCAATATCGTTGGCTATGTTGTCTATGGTTATCTTCTATCAGTTCTTGCCGGTCAAAGACCAGGTTGGTACCTGGATTTCTTATTCTTTTGTTTGTTTATCACTCCCTTTCCTTTTTGAGTTGACAAAATCTATTAAAATTGACAATAGAATAGGCGAGCTTTCGTATCCGATTTATGTTTCTCATTTTTTGGTAATATACTCAGTACTGCCATTTATAGATTATTTTCAGATTGGTGCATACACAGGAATAATTGTGGTACCGGTGACGATAATACTTTCATATTTTCTAGTAAGGTTTGTGGCAGATCCACTTGAAAAAGTAAGACAATCAAGAGTTGTCGCTTTCAAGTAAGCTCTGAGACCGACGTATTTTAAGCTAATTGAATCGGCTACTCACTTTTCCTCTTACAAAAAGGCTTATTGGTCGCCAAACCGTAAACCGGTAGAAGCTGTACAGCGCGATATTCTTGATATCATTTATCAATCGTTAAAGAAGTGGCTGGCTAGACCCGAGCTGACGATCTTTGCGGGCGAGCCTTAAAAGCGCCTGCTATACTTCAAAATTATCAGTCTGTATTAAGTGATATTTTTTATGTATTTTCATCTCCGTATTATATTCACGCGACTGTTTTTTGTCGTCACGTTGCTAGGTAGTGGATCTTTGGTTATGGCTGCGCCAGGAACCACCTCTCTGAAAGAAATCGTCATTGCCGCCGATGAATGGTGCCCTTATAACTGTACACCGAATAGCAAACTACCAGGCTACATGGTAGAAATTGCCAGACAAGCATTAGATCTTGTCGCCCCGAATCAATATAAACTCACTTATAAGCAACTCCCCTGGAAGCGAGCGATGTTATTGGCTCAACAAGGGAAAGGTGTTGATGGAATTATTGGTGCGATTGCCTCAGAAGCCAAGGGGCTCCATGTCCCACAAGAAGAACAGGGTTTAATGTATGCCAAATTATTTGTCAGGGCTGACAACCCCTGGAAGTATACCAATGCCAAGCAGCTGTTGGTTGAAAATATACGCTTAGGAGCAATTGATGGTTACGACTATGAGGCTAGTATTGCCAAATTTATATTAGAAACCCCCAAGCAAGTTTATCTTTCCACTGGGGATACGGCGCTTCCTAAATTGATTCAATTACTTGACTTGAAACGTATAGATACCTTGATAGAAGATCAGGCGGTTTTTTGGTACAACATCAAAACGCTCGGTTTTAATGCCGATGACTACCGTGCCTCTGGGAATATTGACTTACCGGAAAAGCTCTACCTTGCTTTCCATAGTGAAAAAATTGCTGACTTAGTGAGCAAAGGCACCATAAAACTTAGAGAAAGTGGTGAACTTGAGCGTATTTTAGAAAAGTACAACCTGAATGACTGGAAGTAGCAATACTGTAATTCAAGAGCAGGAACTAAAGAGAGCTCAAATATTTTCCATCACCCGCTTAACCCTTTTCGGTTTTTTATCTGAGATATTTAGCTCGCAACCTTATTTATCCGATTCTATGGCTTCTTAGCGAGTGGTAGAGTGCCAGCGAGTCTAGTGGAGGCTCACCTCTTTGGGTCGGGAAAATGTTTGAGAGATGATTATATTTCGGGTCAAAAGGCACACTAATTTAAGGCTCTGCATTCGAAAGTACTTCGTTCGCTTCGTTATTAATGAAAACGTGAACACCATAGTATGTAAGCAAAATCGCAACACTTAACCCCTCTCCAAATTCTAATAATGTTAAACTTTTGTGATACTTATTGAGATTCAACTTGTTATATTGGTCGCCGTAGTTTCAGCGCTCTATTTCTGGCTTATGAGCCCTTTACTAGGAAATATAAATGCCTAGGATAAAAAAAGGGATGGGTTAGCACGATTAGCTGTTTTTAAATTGTTCGCAAAGGCAGGGCTATATATGAATATAAATATTATAAGAAATCACTTAACTTTTGCAGTTTTCACATTCGCTAGTTTCAATGGTTTAGCTGCCCCCGTTGCTATTGATACCAGCACCATGTCGCACGAGACTAGTGACAAGTTATCATTTGGTATTGGCGTTACGCGATCAAAAGCTGATCGTCCATTTAGAGGTGTAGATAGTCAATCAGCGAGTTTGCCATACATCTCTTTAAGCTATAAACAATTTTATATTGAAGGGCTTAATGTAGGTTTCCGTTTATACAATAAAGAAAACCTCAGTGTTCAAGCCATCGCCAGCCCGCGATTTTGGGAAGTAAAGTCCAGTTTTGCTGACGAAGACGAATTGGACGGTATTGAGGAAACTAAACCGACCTATTTTGGCGGTCTATTGTTCCAGTACAAAACTGATCCGGCTATTTTTACTTTGCAGGCATTAGCTGATATCGGAGGTGAAAGTGACGGTATCGAAGTTATCGCCTCAGCGAGCAAGCCTTACAGTTTTAATAAATTGGTGTTATCACCTTCAGTCAGTATTAATTGGCAAAGTAGTGATTTAGTTGATCACTTTTATGGTGTTCAATCAAATGAAGTGATAGCTAAGCGGCCCCTATTTGAAGGGGAAAGTACTATTAATTACCAAGCCAGTGTCAGCGGTATTTATCAAATTAATGATAAATGGGATATTTTAGGTGCCATTAAGTACGACCTACTAGGTGACGATATACTGGATAGTCCCATCATTGAGGAGGATCAGCTAGCCTCTTATGCATTAGGTATACTTTATAGATTTGATTAGAAAATAACTTGTTTTACTTTGAACGTCCTCCGTCTTAAAGGGCATAAAGTTCAAGCTAAGGAAGGCGTGTCCCATTCAAAATCCAGCAAACCTTGTCGGACTTATAAAAATTTTGGTGCCAGATTCAAGCTGACGACCTTCGTTGGCTAATGAAGAGCTGAGCCCGATGCTCTTTTCTGTTTCTATCTTTTCGTAAATTTCAGACGAAAAAAAACCGATTAGATTACTCTAATCGGTCTTTAATTTGGTAGCGGGGGCCAGATTCGAACTGACGACCTTCGTTGGCTAATGAAGAGCTGAGCCCGATGCTCTTTTCTGTTTCTATCTTTTCGTAAATTTCAGACG
>ENA-OSET01000177-OSET01000177.1-sediment-metagenome-genome-assembly--contig:-NODE-177-length-73595-cov-5.640918_pt1 | contig 73595 bp, 54 predicted proteins | sample MGYA00237882_ERZ534229 | MGnify/ENA primary metagenome ERZ534229 (study PRJEB26408, sample SAMN06266212) | sediment metagenome | isolation source: Hudson Canyon methane seep mesocosm | place: USA:Hudson... | reverse complement strand
TTGCGAATACGGAGGTTTTAACTCCTGAAGATTCAAATGAAACGTTTAAAAAATGGACCTTTTCTGTATTTGGAGGCCCGTCTCTGATAAATAAAAAGATAACTGGTGTCTCAACTGATGCCTACCTAGCAAAAAGAAATGACGAAGAAACTAATATTGTATCAATGTCTTATGGATTAAGAATGAATTATAATTTTAATGAAAAAATTAATATTTCACTAGGAGCAAATAGTTTGACTTATGGAGAAGATGTTAATTATTCTACTATTTACAGTACGTCAGAATCGATTGGTTCAGTATCTAAAGACAGTTCATACTTGGAGTATATATATACCGCAATTCCGGATACCATAAATGGTGGATATGATACAACAATAACGACTATTATTGTTGATACAACGTTTATGGTAGATACAACCATAATTAATGTCAACGCAACGGATTATGCAGGAAAAAATAGGTTTACCTATTTGCAAATTCCTATCATGTTTGGATATAAATTTACATTTAATAAGCTAAGTGTAAATGTAAGACTTGGTGGGTCTTATGGAATCTTGTTAAAGAATACGGGAAGTTATGTCGACAATAACGTAAGTAATATTGAACTTCCTAACCTTAGAAAAACCATGATTAATATGGTCGCTTCTACAACTATAGGTTACCAGCTGAAAAAGGTGAATGTGTTTATAGAACCTAAATTTAGATTAAATAGTGGGTCAATAATAACACATCCGGAAATCAAGCAACGTTACACTTCTATCGGCTGTAACTTTGGACTATCATTTGATTTTTAGGGATGGCCAGTGTATTTTATACATTTTTTTAGCCTCCATAGTTTGATTTTTAAAAAGGAGCTTTATATTTGCGCTCTCTTAGAGAAAAATTGTCCCATGGTGTAACTGGCAACACGTCTGTTTTTGGTACAGAAGAGTCCAGGTTCGAGCCCTGGTGGGACAACATAAAGAGACTAAACCTTTTGTTATTCAGTAAGATAGCAAGAGGTTTTTTTGTGCTTTCACTTTCAAAGATTTAATTTATATGTGTATATTTACCATAAGAGTGGACTAATAAGACATATAAGATAACGCTCTAATAAAATTATCTTTCACTAATATTCATACTATGGAATTTACTATTTCTGCTGCTCAAGCCAACTTTATTGATAGCCCTTTTGTTACGTATTTGGTAGTGTTCGTTGTTTCAATGATCCTTTTTTTAGCATTGAGAGGGTTTAATTGTTGGTACTGGAAAATAAATGAAAGGATAGCTTTACAACAAGAAACAAATGATTTGTTAAAACAGTTGGTTAAGCAGAATACATTAGTGGAATCCCCAAAAAAAGTACTTGAAGATGATTATGCTCGCTTATTCATGATGGAGAATTAGAAGAGTGAAATGGCGGAGTGTTTACCAGGAAAGGATTGAGTTCGATGTTGTTGTGAGAACTTTTACATTTGCGGTTGAAATAAAAATGTTTAATAAAGTACAGTTGTATATTTCTGATCCAGAAATTCGATTCTCATTACTATAAAGGAAAGGTTACTTCTTTTTTCATACCTTTGCGATCCTTCCTGAAGGAAAGAACTTAATATTTAAACATGGCAGTAGAAGAGATTAGTTGTTCGTTTTGTGGGCGTCAAAAAAAAGACGTAGATGTGTTGATCGCTGGTATCACGGGGCATATTTGTGATGCATGCATTGGACAAGCAAATTTGATTGTTCAAGATGAAGTTGGACAAAAGACTACAAGTGATTTAGAAAAATCTTTAACCTTACTTAAGCCTGCTGAAATATTAAAATGCTTAAATGAATATGTAATTGGACAGGATGAATCTAAAAAGGTCTTATCTGTAGCGGTTTATAATCATTATAAAAGATTATTGCAGAAGGATACTGATGTTGATATTGAGATTGAAAAATCAAATGTCATTTTATGTGGAGAAACAGGTACGGGGAAAACACTTTTAGCTAAAACGATTGCTAAAATGTTGAATGTTCCATTTTGTATTGCTGATGCAACGGTATTAACAGAAGCTGGTTATGTAGGTGAGGACGTGGAGAGTATTTTATCGCGCTTACTCCAAGCTGCAGATTACGATGTAAAATCTGCTGAACGGGGGATTGTTTTTATAGACGAGATAGACAAAGTTGCGCGTAAAAGTGACAACCCTTCAATCACAAGAGATGTTTCTGGGGAAGGAGTTCAACAAGCAATGTTAAAATTATTAGAAGGATCTGTTGTTGGTGTTCCGCCGCAAGGAGGAAGAAAACATCCAGAGCAAAAAATGACGCAAATTGACACAAAAAATATTTTATTTATTTGTGGAGGTGCTTTTGATGGTATTCAGAAAATAATTGAAAGAAGGGTCAAAACACAGTCAATTGGTTTTGGAGTTGGTGCTGAATTAGCTGAAATAAAGCAAAACATTCTTTCTTATGTTAATCAACTAGACATTAAAACTTACGGGCTTATTCCTGAATTAATTGGACGCTTCCCTGTTTTAACATATTTAAACCCCCTGGACAAGGAAACATTGATTTCTATTTTAACAGAACCAAAAAATTCTTTAATAAAACAATACTGTAAACTTTTTGAGTTTGATGGAATTGAGCTTATTGTACATAATGAAGTATTGGAATTTATTGTTGATAAGGCAATGGAGCTGAAATTAGGAGCAAGAGGGCTTCGTTCTATATGTGAAGCTATTCTAACGGATGCAATGTTTAACGCGCCTTCAATGGATCTGAAAAAGCTGGATATTACACTTGATTATGCAAAAGAGCAATTTGGAAATTCTAAGGTTAGTAAATTGAAAGTCGCATAATAAACTTATACCTTCTTTGTATACTCAACAATAATGAAATCGTGCGTATTTTTTTCATCCTTTTGATGCTCCATTAAAACCCTTAAATTCCAATCTTCTTTATTGAACTGAGGAAAAAAAGTGTCACCTTCGAATTCTTGATCAATGTGCGTGATATACATTTTATCAATGATATTCATTTCTAAAGATTCTTTATAAATTTGCCCCCCACCAATTATAAAGCATTCTTTATCACCATTTTCTTGCGCAGTATCAATCCCTTCTTGTATGGAGCTAACAACAACACAATCTGGAGCTTGAAAAGCTGTATTCCTAGTAACAACTACATTCGTTCTGTTTTTTAATGGGCGGTATTTTTTGGGGATAGAGTCATAGTTTCTTCGACCCATAATAACATAATGATTCAACGTAGAGTCCATAAAGAATTTCATGTCTTTTGGTAAATGCCAAACCAAGTCGTTGTTTTTTCCAATAACATTGTCATGAGCAATTGCAACTATAATCGATACTTTCATTCTAAAGCCTTAAATAGAAACTGCAGCTTTAATATGCGCTTGCGGTTCATAATTTATTAATTCAAAATCTTCGAATTTAAAGTCAAAAATGTCTTTAACGTCAGTGTTAATTTTCATTGTTGGCAATATCCCAGGAGTTCTTGTAATCTGAAGCTGAGCTTGTTCAATGTGGTCATTATACAAATGAACATCGCCGAAAGTATGTATGAAATCTCCTACTTCTAAATTGCAAACTTGCGCCATCATCATTGTGAACAAAGCATAGGAGGCAATATTGAAAGGGACTCCTAAAAATGTATCTGCACTACGCTGATATAATTGGCAAGAGAGCTTACCGTCCGTTACATAAAATTGAAAAAATGCATGACATGGAGGCAAAGCAGCTTTACCATTTGCTACATTTTCCGTAAATGAAACCGATGTATCAGGCATTACACTTGGGTTCCAAGCTGACACCATCATTCTTCTACTATTTGGATTGTTTTTAATGTTGTCTACAACATCTTTTATCTGATCGATGCCATCACTATTCCAATTTCTCCATTGATGGCCATATACAGGGCCTAAATCTCCATTTTCATCAGTCCAAGAATCCCAAATTTTTACATTATGGTCTTTTAAATATTGGATATTGGTATCACCGCTTAACAACCAGAGGAGTTCATGAATGATTGACTTTAAGTGTAACTTCTTAGTTGTCAATACAGGAAAACCTTCTGCTAAATCAAAACGCATCTGGTAACCAAAACAACTGATTGTTCCAGTTCCGGTCCTATCACCCTTTTGATCTCCGTTTTCTAAAATATGATCTAATAAATCAAGGTATTGTTGCATGTTTTTAATTTTGAATAGCAAAAATAATTAAATACTTCCGTAGCTGAAAACGAGGTTAATAAGTTGATTTGAAATGTTAATAAGATCGTTAGGTTTAATGTGTTATAGTGTCATTCCAACAATAACTGCAGTCATTAAACAGGCAACGGTACCACCAATTAATGCTCTAATCCCTAATCGAGACAATAATCCCTTTCGAGTAGGAGCTAGCGCACCTATTCCCCCTATTTGAATTCCAATAGAAGCAAAATTAGCAAATCCACATAACATGTAGGTGCTCATGATCACTGACTTCTGAGAGATCATCCCAGCATCTTTCATTTCCCCAAGCCTAGGGTATGCCACAAATTCATTTAATACTGTTTTAGTTCCTAGCAATTCTCCAACATAAATAGAATCAGCCCATTCAATACCTATCATCCATACAACCGGACGGCAAGCATAACCCAAAATAAATTCAAACGACAGGGCTCCATAAGCAGTATTTTCAGCGATAGTAGCATTTAGGCCACTCATGCCTCCAATCCATCCCAAAATGCCATTCCCCAAGGCCATTAAAGCTATAAAGACTAATAACATTGCTCCAACATTAATAGCTAATCTTAATCCATCGGTTGTTCCGTTGGAAATTGCTTCCAAAGCATTGGTCCCAATTTTCTCTTTTGAAACAGTTAAATCTTCATTTATTTTTTCTGTTTCAGGAACTAATATTTTAGCAGCTATTATTGCTGCAGGGGCAGAAATAATAGAAGCCGTTAATAAATGTTTGGCGAAAAATGCTTGTTCTACGGGGTCATCTCCTCCTAGAAAATTAACGTAGGCAGCTAATACCCCTCCAGCAATTGTTGCCATTCCACCCGTCATTAGACACATCATCTCTGATTTAGTCATTCCTGCCAAATAGGGCTTAACTAGCAAAGGTGCTTCTGTTTGTCCCAAAAAAACGTTTCCAGCAGCAGCTAGACTCTCTGCACCGGATAGGCGCATAAATTTTTTCATAATCCAAGCAAAAGCATAAACTAACTTTTGAACTAACCCCCAGTAATAGAATAGGCTAACCAATGCGGAAAAGAAAATAATTGTTGGTAATACCTTAATTGCAAACGTTAACAGTGGCGCTTGCACTTTACCTATTCCAAACTGCCCAAATAAGAAATCAGTTCCAATATCGGTTTTTGCAATAACCCACACAAAACCTTTACTAATATAGTCAAATCCAGTTTCAACAAAAGGAACTTGCAAAACTAAAAAAGCAATTATTAATTGTAATGCAAGTCCTTTTCCAACCAACGGCCAATTAACTGCCTTTCTGTTTGAACTACATAACCAAGCAATAACGATTAAGAATGCCATTCCCAACATCCCTCTAAGTATAGACAGATATGAATAGGGTTCCATTTTAGGTTTAGCTGAATTATCTCTGCTAAAACATGAAGACATTCCAACTGTTCCTAGTATCAAGGTATCCCCTTCAAGGTAATCGATGGACATAGTTTGATTCGCAAATTTTTGTTCTAGGTTTCCATTTTCATCTTTCAGTATTTGTTGACCTCCTGAAAAATATACGACTTTCCGTTTATTGGAATCTAGAAAGATAACTGTAGAATCAATTCGAATTTTACTTTTCGAAACAAACGGAGTAAACGTTATAAGCGAATCTTTTGCCTTAATTCTCCAGGACCCGTTGGTGGTGTCTTGCAGTCCGTCAATAATATTACTTCTAAATGATCCAATTTTTACATCAAAGTCAATAAAGTACTCGGCGGAATCAAAGGGAACGTAATTTCCATCACCATATCGATTAATACTTAGGCTCCATTTTCCTGACAACTTTTCTTCAAGAGATAATTTGGCAGGCGTTTTTTTTGAACAAGAAGAGAATAATCCCGCCAGAAGTACAAATAAAAGTATATGCTTTAGTGTTTTCAAATTAAAGGAATCTCTTAGTTTGAATTGCGTCTCTTGATCTCATCTCGAATTTTAGAAGCTTGTTCATAATCTTCATTTTCTATAGCTTCTTGCATTTTTTGTTCAAGGTCGTCTAATGTAAAAGTTTCCACAGGGTCTTTGGTCAATTCATCCAAATCGACATCGTCTTCCACAAAGGCATTGTCTTCATCCTCTTCATCCTCCAATACAATTCCAGCTGAACCAAGAACAAACTCGTACGTAAAAATATTACAATCAAATCTAACCGCTAATGCAATCGCGTCAGATGTTCTGGAGTCGATTTCTATTTCCTTGCCATCTTTTTCACAAATCAACTTTGCGAAGAAAATTCCTTCAACCAAGTTGTAGATAATAACTTCTTGGATATGTATATCGAATTCATCCGCAAAATTCTTAAATAAATCATGTGTTAGTGGTCTGCTTGGAGTCATTTTCTCTAACTCTATTGCAATCGCCTGAGCTTCAAAACCTCCAATAATAATCGGGAGTCTTCTTTTGCCTATTGATTCTCCTAATACCAGTGCATAAGCACCAGATTGTGTTTGACTGTAGGATAGACCTACTATATCCAATTTAATTTTCTCCATACCCTCGATCACCAGTATATTGATCCTCTATCTGTTCTAGCACGAAAATAATTAAATAAAACCCCTTATTCAAACATCCGTTAAATTGTTTTTAAAAATGTGATAAACACTTTTTAATCTTTGATTAAGATAGGATAACAAAAAACCTCGAACATAACTGCTCGAGGTTTTTTATTTAATCGTTACTTAAATACTAGTTCTGAGAAGCTTTAAATGCTTTCATTGCCTCATTCAATTTTGGCAATACTTCAAAAGCATCACCAACGATTCCGTAATCTGCCGCTTTAAAGAATGGTGCCTCACTATCTGTATTGATAACAACAATAGTTTTACTACCATTTACTCCTGCTAAATGTTGAATTGCTCCAGATATCCCAGCAGCAATGTATAAGTTAGGACGAATTGCTATTCCTGTTTGTCCAACGTGTTCATGATGAGGTCTCCAGCCAATATCGGCTACAGGACGAGAACAAGCCGTTGCAGCACCTAAAGTAGTTGCTAAATCCTCTACCATTCCCCAATTTTCCGGCCCTTTCAAACCTCTTCCTGCGGAAACAACTAATTCAGCTTCAGGTAAAAGAACTCCTTCTCCTTGCGTTTTCATTTCTTTAACGGTAATTCCTGCGCCACCTAATTCTGGGTTAAATTCTGCAACTTCTGCACTTCCTCCGGTAGCTTGTGGTGAAATAGAATTTGGCAATAAAGAAATTACTTTCTTTGATGCGTTAATAGAAACATTTGCAAAAGCTTTTCCTGAAAACACATTTGTTTTAACTACAAATCCACTTGATGTATCTGGAAGTGCAATCGCTCCTGAAACATGACCAGCTTCCAAGTTAGCTGCAACTCTTGGCGCAACAGCCTTTCCTAATTGATCTTGTGACACGATTATTACATCAGCACCACAGTCATTTGCTGCCGCAGCAATTAACTTAGTCAATTGTTGATCGTTTCCTTCGCTCAAGTTCCTACAAACCAAAACTTTGGTTGCACCATTATCTCCTATAGATGCTAAAGCTGCAGCATCAGCGTCTCCATAAGTAATTACTGTTGTAGCTCCTATTTTACTTCCGTAAGTAACTGCTTCCTTGGCAGCTTTCGAAATTTTCCCTTTTGTTTCTATAAATACTAATACTGACATATCTTATATAACTTTTGCTTCGTTGTGTAATAATTCTACTAATTCGGTCATGTTATCAGCATCAATGTATTTACATTCTGATTTTGCTGGTGGCATACTATAAGAAACTATGCTGGTTAATTCAGCTGTTTCAATAGCTGGAATTACGTTTAATGCTTTTGTTCTAGCAGCCATAATTCCTCTCATATTTGGAATTCTTTGCTCCGCCATTCCTTTTGCTGCACTTAACACAAATGGGGTATTTACTTCTACAACTTCTGCTCCACCTGGTACATCTCTTTCCAATGTGGCTGTATTTCCAGAAACTTCCAATTTTTGCGCTAAAGACACGAAAGGTTGGTCTAGCATTTCAGCAACCATACTTCCAATTTGCGCTCCATTATAATTGATGGTTTCTTTTCCTGTTAGAACGATATCAAAACTATTTGCTTTTGCATACTCTGCAATTTGTTTTGCAACGAAATAAGGGTCTTTTGCTTCCGCATCAACTCTTACAGCATCTGTAGCTCCAATAGCTAATGCTTTTCTTATTGTTGGGTCATCTGCAGCAGTTCCAACGGTAATTGTTGTAACTGTTCCTCCATTTGCTTCTGTCAACTCTAGCGCACGCACCAATGCGTACCACTCATCATAAGGGTTTACAATGTACTGCACACCATTTTCATCAAACTTAGTATCACCATCGGTGAAAGCAATTTTTGATGTCGTGTCTGGTGCTTTACTAATACAAACTAATAACTTCATATGTTATATTTTACTTATTTTTAATCTTTGTTATTCCAAGAATAAATTGAATTTGTAAATGTAATTAAATCCATTTCTTGAGAGCTCAAATCTACATAATTATTTATTATGCTTGCATACCTTTTACTGTTTTATTATGATTTCAAAATTGGAATCCAATATTTATTATTGATTAGGTAATGGTTTTACACGTTTTAAATCTATTTTTGTTTTGCTAAAATTTGAAAACAGATGAAAACTATACAATTTAGAGAAGCCCTTGGAGAAGCAATGAGCGAAGAAATGCGTAGAGATAAAAACGTATTTTTAATGGGGGAGGAAGTGGCTGAATACAATGGTGCTTACAAAGTTTCTCAAGGAATGTTGAAAGAGTTTGGGCCAGAAAGAGTAATTGACACACCCATAGCTGAACTTGGTTTTGCTGGAATAGCGGTTGGAGCTTCAATGAATGGTTTAAGACCAATAGTTGAGTTTATGACTTGGAATTTTGCAATTCTTGCAGCGGATCAAATAATAAATAGTGCCGCAAAAATGTTGCAAATGAGTGGTGGTCAATTTAATTGTCCAATCGTATTTAGAGGAGGTAATGGAACGGCTGGTCAATTGGCAGCAACGCACTCTCAGGCCTTCGAATCTTTTTATGCAAATGTGCCAGGCTTAAAAGTATGTACCCCTTCTAATCCTTATGACGCTAAAGGATTAATGAAGTCGGCAATTAGAGATGACAACCCTGTATTAATTCTAGAGTCAGAAAAAATGTATGGTGATAAAGGAGAGGTGCCTGAAACGGAATATTTAATTCCAATTGGAAAAGCAGATATTAAAAGAAAAGGAAACGATATTACCATAGTTACTTTCGGAAAGATTATAAAACTAGCACAAGAAACTGCTGATATATTAGCCAAGGAAGGAATCGATTGTGAAATTATTGATTTAAGAACGATTAGGCCTTTAGATTATGCTACTGTTGTAGAATCTGTTAAAAGAACTGGACGTTGTGTTGTTTTGGAAGAAAGTCATCCGCTTGGATCTATCTCAAGTGAAATAGCTTATCACCTCCAACGATATGCATTTGACTATTTAGATGCCCCTGTGCAAAGAGTTACACAAAGCGACACACCTTTCCCATTTGCTAAGCCGCTTATGGCAGAAGCTTTACCAAATGTTAAACGATTGATGGATGCGATCAAAGATACAATGTATGTTAGTTAGCATTGTTTAGCGGCTTGGTTATTGATAAAAAGCAATTTTTTATCTAAAAAAACTCAATATGAAAAAATTATCATCTGTAACTTTTCTGACACTGTTACTAAATGTAAATGTGTGCGCACAAAACATTCAGATATCCAGTACAGGAAACCCAACAGAACCTTCTATTATGATGGATCCGAATAACCCGGACATTCTCGTTGCTGGCTCTAACTTAAATTATTATTACACATCGAGTGATGGAGGAGCAACTTGGAACGTTAATACCTTAACCTCCAGTTATGGTGTTTGGGGAGATCCTGTTATTGATATAGACACTTTAGGGCATTTCTACTTCACACATTTATCAAATATTCCTGGCGGAAATTGGATAGATCGAATAGTCTGTCAAAAATCCACTGATGGAGGTAGCACTTGGTCTGATGGTTCATACACAGGACTAAATGGAACAAAGGCACAAGACAAGCAATGGACTATTGTTGACCGCAGCAATAATAATATTTATATGACATGGACCGAATTTGATGAATATGGTAGTTCTATTCCTTCGGATAGTAGCAGAATCTTGTTTTCAAAATCACTAGACCAAGGAAATACCTGGTCTACACCTATACAAATTAACGAGGTTAGTGGAGACTGCATCGACGAAGATAATACTGTAGAGGGTGCAACACCAGCTATAGGACCATCCGGCGAAATATATGTTTCCTGGACTGGTCCAAACGGGATTGTATTCAATCGATCCTTGGATCAAGGGAATACTTGGCTTCCCCAAGAAATTTTAGTAGACCCAATGCCTGGAGGCTGGGACTTTGACATCCCAGGCTTGGATAGGGCTAATGGACTTCCAATTACTAAATGTGACCTCAGCGGTGGTCCAAACCATGGGACGATTTACATCAACTGGTCCGACCAACGTAATGGTTCCACGGACACAGACATCTGGTTAACTAAATCAATCAATGGCGGCAACACCTGGTCTACTCCTGTCAGGGTAAATAATGATAATTCCAATAAGCACCAGTTTTTTACTTGGATGGATATTGACCAAACCAATGGGAATTTGTATTTTATATTTTATGACAGAAGAGCATACATAGATAATCAAACAGATGTTTATATGGCCGTCTCATCTGATGGAGGAAGCACTTATGAAAACCGAAAAATAAGTGATAATTCTTTTACGCCTATACCTGGGATATTTTTTGGAGATTATAATAATATAGTAGCTCACAACGATATTGTACGGCCAATATGGACTAGACACAGTGGTGGACAATTGAGTATTTGGACGGATGTAACTCCTATAAGTGAAATCCTTAGCCTTCCTCATGAACTCTTGGAAGACAACACTATTGAAATGAGTATATTCCCTAATCCTACGAACAACTCGAATTATATTTCATTTAAATTGCATAAATTATCAAAAGTTCAAATTGAACTTATAGATAGCAGCGGCAGATTAATAGCGGAGCTAACGAATAAAAAAATGGATTATGGAAAACACATTATTCCTGTTGATATGTCGACCTTGAATTTATCTCCGGGGGCCTATTACTATAAGCTAGCAATAAATGAAGAAACCGAAATATTAAAAGCTATTCTTATTAAGTAACAAATTATAATCACAAAGAGGGCAAGAAACTAGAATGGTACATTGGTGAAATTCCAACTTTGTTTTCAAAAAGACAGATCCGAAGATAACTTTTGGTTATTATTCTCTTAAATTCGGGTAATAATTGAATTTATGAAAAAAATACTCTTTCTATTACTGCTAGTATTTCTCTTTTCAAGCGAAGTCAGATCACAACAGAATGACACTGCTAATTATCCATATTGGATTGAAATGATGCAAGATCCTAGTGCTAATTTCTTTCAAACCCAAAAGGCTTTTGAGGTTTTCTGGGAAAATAAAGAAGTAACAGCTGGATGTGGTTATAAGCCCTTTAAAAGATGGGAATACCGAATGTCGCAAATAGTTGATGAAAGCGGTTACAAGCCTAACACTTCGGAGACATTTTACACCTTAAAAAATTATTTACCAATAAAGTCAGTTAGCGGAAATTGGACGCCGCTTGGCCCCAACTTTAATCAAACTACCAGCTATGGTGAAATTCCAGGAGTTGGAAGATTGAACACCGTTGCATTTCATCCTACGGATCCAAATACCATTTATGCTGGAGCACCCGCAGGAGGCTTATGGATCAGTAATGACAATGGAGCTACTTGGAATAGTTCTACAGATGACATGCCAACTCTCGGAGTGTCTTCTATTTTGATAGATCCTATTAACCCAAACATTATATATATTGGAACCGGAGACAAGGATGCTAGTGATGCGCCTGGACTTGGGGTTTTTAAAAGTATTGATGGTGGGATTTCATTTAATCAATTTAATATAGGAATGGGTGATCGAACGGTTAATGAAATGCGGATGCATCCTGACAGTAACGAAGTCCTATATGCTTGTACTTCGGGAGGGTTTTTTAGATCTGGAGATGCTGGTTTAAATTGGACACAAACAACCATATCTCCTACTGACTATATTGATATGGAAATTAAACCTGGTGACCCCAGCACAATATACGCCGTTCGCAAAAACAGGTTGGACATTTCTACAGATGGGGGTTTGTCTTTTTCATCTACTTTTGGTTATCCAATAAAAAACAGAATGCTTATTGAGGTAAGCGAAGCTGATCCTAATAGGTTGTATTTACTCGTTACCAATCTATATGATTTCGATTCATTTTGGCGGTCGGACGATTCTGGGCAGACATTCTATGAAGTTGCTAATTCTCCAAATATTATGGGCAGGACAACCGATGGTTCTGACATTGGTGTTGGTCAATCGTGGTATGATCTTGCATTGGAAGTAGACCCAGAAAATGCTGATATAGTATATGCTGGTGGAATAAATGTATTTAAATCTATAGATGGCGGTAGTAGTTGGACGTATAACAGTAATGGGGTTCATGTTGACATGCACTATTTAAGTTTTTCACCGCATACGCATGAACTATACTTAGCAAATGATGGTGGATTGTATAGAAGTGATTCTGCAAATTCTGATTGGGAAGATATTTCTCAAAACATGGTAATCGGCCAGATATATAAAATTGGGCAAAGCCCTACGAATGTCAATAAATGCCTTACTGGCTTCCAAGATAACGGAACTAGTCTTTTCGATGGAATTGGCTGGGGAAGAGTTTTAGGGGGGGATGGAATGGAGTGTATGTATGATCCAATTGATGAAAATTATGCTTATGCTTCTATTTACTATGCATTAATTTACCGCTCTGTTAATGGATCTGGATTTCAAAAAATTTGTGGTTTAAATACAAATAATGTTGACGAAGAAGGTGCTTGGGTTACTCCATATTGTATTGGTGAACACAACAATGGAGTTATGTATGCTGGACTAAAGAGTATGTGGAGGACAACAAGGCTGAAAGAAGCCGATAAAGACAGTGTTCTTTTCGAAAATATTTCTCCTGCCGGAATTGGCAATACATCAAATAACTGTGATGTAATTGAACACTCTTCCGCTGATTCGAACCTTCTTTATGTTACAAAGGGCTTTAGTCTTTATCGATCTGATAATTGTAATGACTCAGCAACAAATGTAAATTGGAATACTTTTAGCCCAGGAACAATTGCCGGAATGATTACTGATATGGAAACCAATCCTATGGATACGAATGTTATTTGGCTTGCAAAAGGTAACGGAGTAATAAGGTCAGATGACCGTGGTCTTACCTGGTCAGATATTTCTGGAAATCTACCTGGTATACCTGTTACTTGTATTGTTTTGGACAATATGAGTAATGAAGGTCTCTATGTTGGTACATATGCGGGAGTATATTATAAAGATTCCACCATGTCTAATTGGGTGTTTTTTGGCACTGGTTTACCAATCAATTCTGAGCTTTCGGAATTAAATATTTATTACGGTTCTGGTGGGGCCGAAAAGAGGCTAAGAGCTTCCACCTATGGCAGAGGATTGTGGGAATCTGATTTATATGATACAACTACCACTTTTTTTCCAAGTTTACCGTTAATTTCTTTTCAAAACGACAACCCAAAATCAGAAGTATACGAGGCTTTCACCTTAAATATTAATTTTTATAAAAATCTAGTAAATGTACCTGTTTCAGGGTTTGACCTTTTGGATATAGCAATAACTAATGGGACGCTCAATTCATTAACTGGAGGGCCTATTGACTATGAACTAGATATTACACCCATAGCACCAGGAATGATAACAATTGATATCCCCGCGGATATTGCAAAGGATAACGACTCCATTTTCAATGCAATGGCTACTACGTTTTTGGTCAATTATTCTGAAGACATTCCAAATCTTGGATATATTGGTCCTGGAGGAGTTGGAGGGGAAACTGAAATTGCTATTTGGTTAAGTGGTGACAATGAATTTAGCTACCAAGGCAATGCAATTACTGCAGATGGAGCTATCATAGACAAGTGGTTGGATAGGAGTGCATTTAATATAAATACTTTTCAAACTATTGACTCAATGCAACCAGTGTTGAGAACAGGAACAAATGGAATTGCTGGTCTAAATGCAATTGAATTTCAATCAGATACATCTGGTTTTGGAACATGGATAAAAGCAGAGAATGTTACGCCTGGAAAAAACTTTGGAGTTTTCACTATTGCAGAGTCTACTTCTGAGCTTTATAATGACCATGGTTGGATCGCAAGCTCCAGAGACGACAATGGATTTATTATTCATCCAAATAAAGGTGATAAGAGCTGGTATCCGCATATTAAAAATAATACCGGTGATGGAACAAATGGAGCAACAAAATCATTTAACGATATTACAATACCTCATCTTTATGGCTTTGCTTTTTGTCAAAACGACATAACAAGTTTTTTGCATGTTATATCCGATGGAGAAGACGAAATAGGAGGGGAGGAAGCTTATGGAGCAAGAGACAATAGCGGAATCATTGATGTTCAGCTCGGACAAGATAGATCGGATAGGTGGGGAGACGGAAAATTAGCTGAACATTTTATTTATAATGAAGCTCTCGGAAATGCCCATATAAATATAATTCGAAATTATTTAGGGGCTAAATATCAAATTGACCTTGGAAGCAATGACATGTATTTACATGATGATATCTATAGATTCAACCTTGGTGGAATTGGAAGAGAGAATCAATTTGATTTACATCAAGATGCTCAAGGGACCGGAATAGTTAGAATAAATAACCCTACTTCTTTGGATAATGGAGATTACTTTATGTGGGCAGATAACAACGAAAGCCACCTTAATTGGATACAAAACGTATCGCCATTCGAAACAAAGATGATTAGTAGAATATGGCAAGTGGAAGAGGTTGGAATAATTGAAAGTGTGGATGTTAGGATTGCCTTAGAAACGCTTCCAGAAAATGATTTAGAATACGTTCTTCTCATTTCGACGCAACCTGATTTTTCACAAAATAATGAGGCCTACAAAATGATATTGGTTGATGATACTTTGACATCGACAATTGACTTTTCCGATGATGCATACTTTACTATTATCGCAGCTAATGACTTGCAAATACAATTGATAAATGAGGGTTACTCTTCATTAACTCTTAATGTTTATCCTAGTTTTTCTTCTGGAGAATTCCAAGTTGTGATTAGCGATGAAAATATATTAGAAGGGGAATTAACCATATTTAATGTAGTAGGTCAATTAATTGTAAAAATGGATATTACTGGGTCAAGTACTATTTATCGATCATTTAACAATTTAGCTTCAGGAGAATATATTGTGCGATACAAAGATGTAAATAACAGCATTAATCAACGCTTGATAATCGCAAAATAAGTATTCCCAATGGGACAAGGCAAAAAAGAATGGATCTCTAACTTACGTGTTATTGCAACCCTATGTGTTGTCTTATTGCATGTATCCTCTACAGTCTTATACAAGTATAACCAAGTGCCAAACTCCCACTGGTGGATCGGGAACGTTTACGACTCCCTTGTTCGTTTTTCAGTTCCAATGTTTTTAATGATAACAGGAGCTCTATTATTAGGGAAACAGTATTCATACCCCATTTTTCTTAAAAGAAAAGTTGTAAGAATCCTTTTACCATTTGTTTTTTGGACAGCTATTTATATCATTTACAATTTTATTGAACCCCCACAGTTTAATGGAAAATTAGCATCACAGTCAAATTTTGCGTGGATTCTTCAACAATTAAAGGATGGAAGTTCCTACCATCTGTGGTATGTATATATGCTTTTAGGAATCTACATTGTTATTCCATTGGTGGCCAAATTATTAGTTGAGGTTAGAAAGTTATATATAGAGTTATTTTTAATACTATGGGTACTGTTTATCACCCTTTCAACATCCCACAATTCACAAAGTAATTTTGAATGGAATCTTTGGTATTACTTTGGTTACTTAGGCTACGTTGTTTTAGGCTATTATTTATCTATCATAAATACGAAGTCAAAACGAATATCAGCGTTAGCAGGGGTTACATTTTTAATTGGATTATTTATCACTGTTTATGGAACCTATTATTACACTGATATGGAGGGTAAATTTTACAAAAATTATTACTCCTATTTAATTCCGAATGTACTATTAATGGCCACAAGTGTATACGTTCTATTAAAAAATAGAAATAGGAAGCTAAATGGGCTTTTTAAATCTGTTCGAAATATTATTGACAAACACAGTTATGGAATTTACCTATCCCATATTCTAGTTTTAAACTATTTGATAATGTATGGTGTTGATTGGGATTTAATTCATCCATTAATTGGAATTCCTTTAACCACAATCATCACACTTATTGTATCGGTAGCGATTGTTTATTTGATTAGTAAAATTCCTTTTGGGAAGTATATTTCTGGTTGATTAAAAGGCGGTAATTAATAAATCTAAATCCTTGTAAGGGAGACTATAAGTTTCACCTAAGTAAGAAGAAGTTAATGTTCCATTATAGATATACACACCATGCCTGAATCCTTTGTCGGTTCTAATTAATTTTTCGCATCCACCACCATCTGCTATTTCTAGAACCAGAGGAGCAAAAATATTACTCAAAGCATAAGATGCAGTACGAGAGACTCTTGATGCAATATTGGGAACACAATAGTGCGTAACACCATGTTTTTCATAGGTAGGTCGTTCGTGAGTTGTAAATTTAGATGTAGCAAAACATCCGCCTTGGTCAATAGCCACATCCACTATAACAGCTCCATCTTTCATTCCTTCAATCATTGTCTCTGAAACCACACAAGGAGTTCTACCATGTGGAGCTCTTAAAGCTCCAATCGCTACATCCGCTCTTCTTAAGGCTTTCTCCAACACTTTTGGTTGAATTACTGAAGTAAAAACTTTCTGACCTAAATCCTGTTGAAGCCTTCTTAATTTATATACCGAATTATCAAATATTTTAACTGAAGCACCCATTGCCAATGCGGTTTTTGCAGCAAATTGACCAACAGTACCGGCACCAATAATAACCACCTCTGTTGGCGTAATGCCTGCAACTCCACCAAACATTAATCCCTTACCTCCATTTACATTACACATTAATTCTCCGGCGATTAAAATAGATGTTGTGCCCGCAATCTCCCCCATTGACCTTACTATAGGAAATATTTGTGCTTCATCTTTTATATAATCCCAAGCAATTGCTGTAATTTTCTTTTTCATCAAGCCGCGTAAAGTGTTTTCAGGCTGAACTGTAAGTTGTAGTGCAGAAAACAAGGTTTGCTTGTGTTTCATCATCTCAATTTCTTTAGGAGATGGAGGGGTTACTTTTAATATAATATCTGCTTGATATACTGCCTCATTCGACATAACTATTTCTGCGCCTGCCTCGCTATAATCTTGATCTGAAAAATTAGCATGTTCACCTGCATTTGTCTCTACTACAACACGGTGCCCATTAGCTAAGATTTGCCCAACAGCTTCTGGCACCAAGGCAACTCGGTGTTCTTGAAACTCTGTCTCTCTAGGGATGCCAATGTATAAGCTTGATTTTTTGCGACCTACCTCCAACATTTCTTCTTGGGGCATTAATGAGGCTTCGTAGGCTAATGATTTAAGGGCATCTCCAGATGAAATCATGTCGTTATAGTGATTTTACGGCGTTTAGTATCAATTATTTCGATTGACACTCTTACGCAGTTATCAGGTAAAAGTTTCGGGATTTTATTTGCCCATTCAACAAAGCATATATTGCCACTGTGAAGCTGTTCGTCTAACCCGCTGCCCATAGCTTCTTCTTCATTTTTAATACGGTAAAAATCAAAGTGGTTTATTTCTCCATATTGTTCAGAGTAGTATGTGTTTACTATTCCATAAGTTGGACTAGAAACGGCATCTGCAACATTTAGCACTTTACAGATCTCACCAATTAGCGTAGTTTTACCTGCACCCATTTCTCCATCAATAATAAAAACTTGATTAGCGGTACATAATTTTGATATAGCTTTTGCTACTGTGTAGAGTTCTGATTGATTATCTATTGAAAAAATTTCCAATTTGGACTATTTCTTTTTTACAATATACAACAATTCATCAGCATGAAAACGATACTTTTCATATTGCTCTTTTGGCATATCTCTATGGTAATCGTACACTTCTACTTCAAACCCTGCAGCTTCTAATTTTCCGGAGTAATCTAAACCATACAAACGCACATGGTCGTATTGCCAAAAGTGTTTTTCTCTTTCTTCAGGAGATGTAATTGAGGCATCTTCATACGTTTCCGCACGCGAGGTATCGATAGGTACTTGAAAAATACCCCAGCCCCCTGATTTCATAATACGGTGCAACTCAGTCATACATTTATGATCATCCTCGACATGCTCCAATACATGATTACAAAAAATAACATCATACTGATTGTCTTCCAATGGAATCTTATGTAAGTCAAAATGAATATCTGCAAGTGGTGATAGCAGATCGCCAGTTGTGTATTCTAGATTGTTTTGTTTTCTAAACTTACTATAGAAACATTGCTCAGGTGCTATATGCATTACCTTTAATTTCTCCTCTGTAAAGAAATTAGATCTATCTTTAAGGTAAATCCACATTAAACGATGCCTTTCTAATGTGAGGTCGTATGGACAAAGAACGTTGTCTCTATGTGCCACGTTTGAACCGTAAGAAAGGAATTTCTTAAACGATTTTTCACAAACAGGACAATCCACTTTATTCCCTTTGTAAACCAAAGGGGCAAATACTCTAAAAACATAACTCAACCGGATCAACAATGGCCTTGGCAAAGTATTTAGTAAGTATTTGTATAATTTTTTCATGGTTTCATGTAACCAAATTATTTAAGTAAGTCGTCAATGTTACGCGCATAATCGTAAGAATCATCCAAGAAAAATGTTAACTCAGGAGTTTTTCTAAGTTGATTTTTCACAACTTGGGCAAGTATGTGTCTCACTTGACGTCCATTGTCTTGAATGTTTTTTAGAACTTCCTCATTTTCTTTTGCTCCGAAAACACTTAGGTAGATTTTAGCAGTTCCCATATCAGGAGACACGCGAACTATGGTAACGCTCACCATTGCTCCCATACAAATCGTTCTTGCTTCTTTTTGAAAAATTAAGCTAAGTTCCTTTTGTATAACACCTGCAATTTTTTCTTGTCTAATGCTCGCCATAACAAATACAAATGTATTTTACACTTGGTTAATTAAAATTAAGGATGAATTACGCTTTGGATGCTATCTTAGCAAAATCGTCGTAACTAATTTCTTTCTCATTAACTTTAACCGTGTTTTTTAAGAAATTAAGAACTTTTTGATCGTATAATGAGTCGTATATTTTACGCGCTTCTTCCTCATTAGAAAGAACATTTTGAGCATATTTATTCATTTCCGCATCATCTGGAACCATCATGCCATATTGTGCATATTGACCTGATAATAGTTCTTTAGTAAAATCAACAACCTCTTCATTGTCAACCTTAATGTCATTGTCTTTGATGATTTTATTCTCTACTAATTGCCATTTTAAGCTTTCAGAATACTGCTCGTATTCAGCTTCTACTTGCTCAGGAGTGATCTTTTCCTTACTAGATGAAAGAATCCATTTCTTTAAAAACTCATTCGGTAGCGTCAATTTTAACTTTTTAACAATGCTTTCTGTCAAATCTCTTTTGAAAACTTTATCGCTGTCTTTAACAAACATTCCAGAAAGTTCACTTTCAATTCTCAGTCTAAAATCTTCAGCAGTTGTAACAGCTCCTTCACCATAAATTTTATCAAACAACTCTTGATTAACCTCTGCAGGCGCTAAACTTTTAACATCAGTAACTTTTAACTCTACATTTCTAGTATAAGCAGCTGCTCTTTCTGCAGAAATGTTCAACATTGCTGCTAAATCTGATTCACTTCTAGAAATTGTTCTTGGATCTATAATTAGTGTATCACCGGCTTTTAATCCAATTAATTTTTTCTTTGCTTTTTTATCTTCTGTAAATTCAACTGATACTGTCGAAGAATGAGAAAAACCACCATCAACGGGTTTGTCATTTTCATCCAACTCTGTAAAGTGAGACATAATCATGTCTTTTTCATTACTTACATCGGTTGAAGATAGCTTGCCATATCTTTTTGCAAAGTCATCAAGTTGTTTGTCGACTAATGTTTTGTCAACTTTTACTTTGTAATATGTGTGTTTATCTTTTGCAGTCAATTTAACCTCAAAATCTGGAGCTAATCCAATTTCATAAGAAAATTCAAAATCACCAGGGTTTTTCCAATCAATATCGATCTTCTCATCCACAACAGGCATTGGATTACCTAAAACGTTTAAATTGTTTTCTGTAATGTGCTTATGAAGTGTATCGTTCAACAATTTATCAATTTCCTCAGCTAAAATTGAAGGACCATACTTTTTCTTAATTACAGTCGTTGGAACTTGACCAGATCTAAATCCAGGCATTTGTACTTGCTTCTTATAAGACTTTAATGATTTCTCGTATTGATCGCTGTAGTCCGAGTTTGCAATTTTTATTGTTAAAATCGCATTAAGTTTGTCTGTGTTACTTTGTTGAATATCCATATTTATGGTTGTTCTTTTATTTATTTCTTTAAATACAAAAGGCATCGTGCGCTGGCACGATGCCTTTTAATGTAGTACGGATGGAGAGACTCGAACTCTCACACCTTGCGGCACTAGATCCTAAATCTAGCGTGTCTACCAATTCCACCACATCCGCATTATCCAAATTGAATTGGCTCTTTTGCCAAAATTGGAGTGCAAATGTACGACAAAGAATGTGAACTCAAAACATAGTGCCAAACTATTTTATTCTTTTAAAAGGGAATATATCCATAAAACAAAAGGGCTACCTCAATGAGGTAGCCCTTTTTAAAAACATTACTGTTATATGGTAATGGTTATTTCTGTACAATCATTTTGCTAGTGATTTTACTTCCTTCAGAAACTAAAGAATAGTAATATACACCTGAGGCAAATTCAGTAGCATCAACTTGAATACTGTGAGATCCATTCGTTAATGTACCTAAATCCATTGTTTTAACAACTTTACCTGTCATATCAACAAACTCAAACTGAACATCAGATGTGTTAGTTAATTCGAAGTTAATAGTTGAGTTATTGTCAAATGGGTTTGGCATGTTTTGTCCTAAAACAGCACCTGTTTGAGAAACTTCTTCAATTGCAAGTGAAGGGTCAAAGTTCATTCTTACCATTGGAGTATTGTTTGTGTAATACTGGCTACCTGATCCGCCAACACCACCATACATAATAAATGATGTTTGATCTTCAGAATAACCACTAGTTCCATAATAAAACTCAGAATAACATCCAACAACAGCTAAGTAAGTTGAACCAGCAATAATTTCAGGGTGCGTAAATAATTCTAAAGTGATGTTGGCATTACTAGCAGCCTCAGCGCTTGTTACTGGATATTCCGCTGTTTCATCAACATAAGCAAATGCAGAACCATCCCATACATAAAGTTTACCATACATAATAGTGGCATCAGGAGTTCCATTTCCAACTGTTACATCAAGTCCGAAAACCTGCTCTGTTGCAAACGCATCAAAATAAGATCCAGCTTCGAAAGCAAAATCACCAAGAACATTTCCATCTTCACCACCACTTGCACCTGGAGTACCATCAGTATCTCTGGCGTAAATGTATTGAGTAACATCAAAGCTCTCTCCAGTCAACGTGTTATTTGTTGGAACATCATCCACTTGATCAGATCCTACAGACCATGTGAAGTTATAAGTACCTAATGCAGAAGGAGTAAATTGAGTTGATAAAGCTAAACTATCAGTTGCTCCAGCAACAACACTAACGCCCAATGCACTTGTTCCATTAAACGTACCTGCGCCAGTTACATCAGCAGTAAGCTGAACATTTGTTTGTGTATTAATACCATCATTAACAACAGTTGAAGAAAAATCAATTGGTGCAACTTGTGTTTGTGGTATTTGGTAGTAGTGTAACCCTACACTTCCCCATGCAGAACTTGTAGCATTTAAATCGTTGTCTGGATTTGTTACAATATTCACATCATCAATGAACCATCCGAAAGTTGTCCAAGCACCTGTTGAAGTCGAAGTTGGAAAAGCTGACGTCCAAGAAAAACGAATCCAAACAGATCCTGCATTTCCAGCAATAACTGAAGCAATACTAATTGTACGCGTCATTGGATTTGGATAAATAGCGCTAGGATTGTTTCCAACATAAGTTTCTTGGTCTTGATTACTTCCAACAGTTGTCCAGTTAGTGCCATCTACACTAATTTGAAATTCTTGTAAATCGTTAAAGTTAGCACCATATTGTTCGAAGCTAAGAGATACCTGGTCGGTACCTGTTAATGTTTGAACATCAATAGGGCTTGCAGTTGTCAGCGTATATGTAACACCTATTGCTTGATCATCATCATTGTAATCTCCATTGTAAACTTCGGCATAGTTACCGCCTGAAGTAGAGGTAATCCCTCCTGCAAATGCACCCCACCAAGTATTTGAAGTAGAACCTATGTTCCATCCAAAAGGCGAAATTTGCCCATCATTAGCAGCAACCCAGTCGCCTGGTGTTGAGAAATCTGAGATTAAATATGCAATACCTAGAGCTTTTTCAGCCGACCCACTAGGAGCAACTCCATGTGATGGTGCTTTAGAAACCTCTAAAATATTTCTTTCTTGCGCAAATTGTCCAAATGCTAAATTTGCACTCATTGCGAAAATCGCAATACTTAAGTAAACTTTTTTCATAATCTATTTTATTTTCTATTAGTGTTAATTCTTTTTTTAAGAACACAAATATAACTAGACAGTTGCCTTTTCAAAGAGTTCAGGCACTATTTATTAAGTAACGGTAAATAATTTAACGTAAACGGTAAATTATGTAAAAAGATGGTGTTGTTTAATTGGCAACCTCACTCATAAACTTAATTCTCATGAGTTTAAGCTCTTCTTCTGTGTAATCTTCATCAAACTCTATAAGGGCTGCCTCGATAGAGTCTGTATCTGCATCATCCATAAAATACTCAAATATTTCCTCTTGAGCATCTTCGTCCAATATCTCATTTAAATGATAATCTATATTGATTTTAGTGCCTGAAGCAACAATAGCTTCAATCTCAGTTATAAGCTCATCGATTTTTTTACCTTGGGCTTTCGCAATGTCTTCAAGCGGTAATTTTTTGTCAATATTTCTAATAATACTAACTTTTGATCCACTTTTATTAACAATTGATTTAACCACGAAATCTTCAGGGCGCTCTATGTCATTTTCATCAACGTATTGGATTATGACGTCCAAAAAAGGTTGACCATATCTTTTCGCTTTACCTTGACCTACTCCCACTACATTTTGAAGTTCTTCCATAGAAACAGGATACTGCAATGTCATATCTTCTAAAGAGGGGTCTTGAAACACTACAAAAGGAGGTACGCCTTTACCCTTTGCAATTTCCTTTCTTAAATCTTTTAGTATTTTAAAAAGTACTTCATCTGAGGCCCTTCCTCCTTTTTGATTTAAAACAATATCAGAATCATCAGTATCGCTATAATTATGTTCTTTAATCAACATAAAGGATTTCGGATTCGAGATGAACTCTTCTCCTGCTTCACGTAAAAATAACGTTCCGTAACTCTCAATTTCCTTTCCAACTAGCCCTGCAACAATTACTTGCCGCAAAACAGCATTCCAGAACAAGCCATCTTTCTCTTTTCCAGCTCCAAAGAACTCATTGTTATTATGTTTGTAAGTATTAATTTCACTGGTGAGGTTGCCTGTTAAAATATCTACAAAATATTTTACCTTATGCTTGCCTACAATACTTTTTATTGTTTTCAAAACAAGTTGAACATCCTCTTTTCCTTCTGATCTCTCTTTTGGAAACCTTGAGTTATCACACATATCGGCTCCTTCTCCATTTACCTCGTCAAATTCTTCACCGAAATAATGCAAAAGGAACTTTCTTCTATTCATACTGGTTTCAGAATAGGCTACAACTTCCTGTAAAAGTTGATTTCCAATTTCTTGCTCTGCGACTGGTTTACCATGCAGAAATTTTTCTAATTTCTCAATATCTTTATAGCTATAAAAAGCTAAACAATGTCCTTCTCCTCCATCTCTTCCTGCTCTTCCTGTTTCCTGATAATAACTCTCTAGTGACTTTGGAATATCATGGTGAATAACAAACCTTACATCTGGCTTGTCAATTCCCATCCCAAATGCTATGGTAGCACAAATCACATCAGCATCTTCCATTAAAAACATATCTTGGTGCTTTGCTCTTGTGTTCGCATCTAAACCAGCATGATAAGGAAGTGCTTTTATACCATTTACTTGTAATACTTGAGCAAGTTCCTCTACTTTCTTTCTACTTAAGCAATAAATAATTCCAGATTTTCCTTCTCTAGATTTAACAAACTTGATAATCTCTCTTTGAACATCAACTTTTTGTCTAATCTCATAATAAAGATTCTTTCTGTTAAACGAATCTTTAAAAACCTTGGCATCTACCATGCCTAAGTTCTTCTGAATATCATGTTGAACTTTTGTTGTCGCTGTTGCTGTTAATGCAATTATTGGAACATCAACTATGCTTTCAATCATCGGTCTTAAACGCCTGTACTCCGGTCTAAAATCATGTCCCCATTCTGAAATACAATGCGCCTCATCAATAGCGAAAAATGAGATAGTTATTTTGCTTAAAAAATCTAAATTTTCTTTTTTTGTTAAAGACTCTGGTGCAACATACAATAACTTTGTTTTCCCATCTACAGTGTCTTGTTTTACTCGGGCAATCTCTGTTTTGTTTAATGATGAGTTTAAAAAATGGGCGATACTATCATTCTCACTAACCGAACGAAGCGCATCAACTTGATTCTTCATTAAGGCAATTAATGGAGAAACCACAATAGCTGTCCCCTCACTCATTAAAGCCGGTAACTGATAGCACATCGACTTACCGCCTCCTGTTGGCATAATAACAAAAGTATTTTTTCCGTCTATCAGGTTTTGAATTACTTCTTCCTGTTCTCCTTTGAAACTACTAAAACCAAAATATTTCTGTAAGGACGCTTTTATTGACTCTTCTACTACTTGCATTTTTCTTTTTTCAAAAGGATACTTTGTCGATTTCAAATTGTTGTTACTAATATACTATAAAAGATTCAGAGAAAAAACTTGTTTTCGTTATTCATCAAAATTTTGTCGTTAAGCATGACTTTTTATTAGATTGTTTTTCTATTCTTTTATTTTTTCTGCCTTTGCTTTTGCATCAGACATTATTTTACCTGCTTGAACTTGAGCTGTATCTTCCACTCCTTGAGCTTTTGATTCTGACTCCGTCTCGATCTTTTTTGCCTTCGACTCTCCTTCTGCAATTACTTTATCTCCTTTGATTTCTGTTTCAGAGATCATTTTATCTGCTTTCTTATCCGTTTCAGTATTCATTTTCTTAGCAGCAATTTCAGCTGCTTTCTTTTTAATAGGATTAGTTGCATCATCAATCAATTTCTGAGCTTGCGCATACCCTTCATTTCTCAGCTTTTCAGCAGCTTTCTCGCCTTCAGCTTTAATCTTGTTCCCAGCCGATAAACTTTCTTTTCTGATTTTATCCGCAGAAGCTTTTCCAGTCATCCTTATCTGATCAGCCTTTGCTTTTGCCTCTGCAATCAACTTATCTGCTTGTTTTTGAGCATCCTCCAACAGTTTTTTGGCTTCTTCATACACCTTGTCTTTTACCTCGCCTATTACATCCTCCACAACATTTTGGCCTTGATTTTTTAAATCAGTTTTAATTATTGGATTAATAGAAGTGCCTCCAATACCTATTTTAATCGGAATATTGTCTTCTAAATCCACACCAACACCGCTTAAACCAGACAATAAACCAGCAGCTTCACCACCAAACATGCTTTGAGGGATTTCCATTTCCATTTTATAATCCAATTCTTGGAGAAAAGACGTTGTTCCCTCAACAGTTGTGTTAATTTTTCCCATTTTAACATCAAAAGGTTCAATCCAAATTTTACCATCTCTAAACGCGTAAGTAATATTAACATTTTCCAATGTTTGTGTTTTGAGCCTATCCATTTTTAATGCCTCTGATATTTTTACTAAAACAGGAAGATCTCTAACTATTACTTTATTTGTATTAACTTTTCCATTTCCAGTTAAAGATTCATATATAGGCTCCATTTCCGCATCAATATCAGTTTTGATAGAGAGACTTGTAGAAAAATTTCCTTCACAATATTTAGCTATTGGAACCATTTTTTCCATTGTGTTAAAGTACAATGACGCTTTAGGAATATCTAAGTTTTTAATATTCATTTTCATGTCAACATGTGCTCTTTCTTTTGAAATCGACCTGTATGACCCATCAAGTCCGATACTACCATCAAAAACAGTCATATTCATTTCCTTTAAAGTAGCTAGGCCTTCATTTAAAACAATACCTCCGGTAAAGTTTGAAACCTCCAAGCTGTCATACAACATCTTTTCGAATTTTGATTCAAGGTTAAAGTTGATGTTATCTGGAATATCGATTGTTTCAGCGACTAATGAATCAGAACTTGTTGCCGAAGTTGGTTCTTCTGATGTTGCCACTTGAGCATTTGGGTCTGCATACATTAACTCATCAACATTGAAGTAGTTAGAAGCAATATTGAATGACCCTGTCAAGACTTCATCCTTTAAAAAATACTCCATATAGTTATCAATACTACCGTCAGCGTGCAAGTCGCTTTCTCCTATTTTTGCTTCAAAATATGTAAGGTCTAGGTATTGAGGAGCAAACTGAAATAACATAGAATCAATTGCAGTTACGTAATTAGATCCTGAAGTTTGGCAATTCATTTGTGCTATTTTCAAAACTCCTGTTGCCTGGAAATTTTCATAATCTTCTTTTTCTAAAGCAGACACATTGCCTTTTAAAGCAATATTGGATGTTATTATTCCACTATATGACTCTCCTTCTTCCATTGGAATAATCTCCGCTAGTTTAGATAAATCCAAAAACGTATTTACCTTACTATCTATATTAGGGTCTGTCATCATATTTCGAAGCCTTAGTGACGCATCTACTTCATTTCCTACAAACTCTATATGAAACTTATTAATATCTACTTTAGTATTGTTCAAGTCTATGCCTGCTTCACGATTCACTTTAATATCTAAGCCTATTTTATCAACTTTTCCTGGAAGATCAGGGTACTGGAACCATGCATTTGAAACACTTAAGTCTAAATTAAACCCAGGCATAGACTCCTCACTAAACTCTCCAAAAACTTTTCCTTCAAAAACAAGGTTGCCATCTGTTTTTAGATCTCCAAAATCAGGAGAATAAACACCCGGAACCATACTCAACAATGAGCTAAATGATTGTTTGGTGGCTCCGAAAGTTATATCCATGTCCATAATTTCGTCTGTCATTAAAAACCATCCATTAAAAGAAAGTCCTAATTCATTTAACACCGCTTCGTTTTCTTTGAAGGTAAACGTCATTTCATTTTCGGGCATATCTATTTCCATATTACATTTAATACCTGTAACTGTTTGAGACAAGTAATTGATATTATCATATCCAAATGTAACTCCTCCAATGTCACTTAAGGTTTCTACCGTATACGTTGTTCCGTTAACTGAAGCACTTCCTTTATGGTTTAACCCATCCAATTCCATATACATTACATATAGTTGGTCATCGTATATAATGGAACCGTTTTCTATATAGTACTCTTCTAGAGCTAGTTTTAAAGGAGCGGATTCGTCGACTTCTCCTTCCTCTTCTGTTGAATCAGAGATAGCAATATCATAGTTTGCTTTTCCATCTGATAAAACCAATACATGTATTGTTGGCTCAACCAAACCAACGGATGATATTTCATATTGATCACCATTTATCACACTCCATAAATTTAGTTTAAGGTTGGTTTGTTTTATATCCACCAATTCAATTCCTGCAAACTCATCAACTCCTGTTAAGGTCAAGTTATTTATTTCTAACGAAAATTTTGGAAATGTAGAAAGCAAACTAAGATTAACCTCACCAAAATCAAGTTCAGCATTTAAACTTGCATTTGCCTCATCTTTAATAAATTGTACTATCTCATCTTTAAACAAAATGGGTAATAATATTATTAAAATAATTAAAACTAAAAATGTTATCCCAGTCCATTTTAATAAGCGCTTAATTAAACTTTTTTTCCTTTTTTGTGCTTTTGTTTTCATTTATTTATTTTCTAATTTAAAGATAATGCGATTCATTTAACAAATGATATTAATTATTAAAAATGTTTCACCATTTGCAAATAGTACGCGATTTAAGAAAGCAATAATAGTAGTTGGAATGACACTTTTATTTGGAACTAATCTATTTTATATATCCCTTCAATAAACGAAGGTGTTAACCATATGTTGGATGATTCAACTCTTTAAATCAACCAAAGCTAAATAAGCCATTAAGCCCATGCCCGTTTCCAATGCCTTTTCATCTACAATAAAGTTAGATGTGTGTAACCCACCCGTAGGAGCTTTCGAAAAATCAGAAGTTCCTAATCGATAAAAGCATGCAGGAATTTCTTGAGAGTAATAAGCAAAATCTTCGGCAGTCATTCTTAAATCAAGGTCAATGACATTCTCAGCACCCAAAAAGTCAATTGCAGCATTTTTAGATAACTTGGTTAATTTATCATCGTTTACCAAAAACGGGTATCCTTTTCGAACTTCAAATTCACATTTACCCCCCATTCCTTCAGCAATTGATTCGGCCATTTTAACCATTAAATCATGTGCTTCTTGCCTCCATTCTTCGTTAAAGGCTCTAAACGTACCTTTTAGATTTACCTCGTCTGGGATAATATTGGTTGATCCATCCCCGTGAATAGAACCAAAGGATAAAACACTGGGACTATAGGGACTTACCCTTCTACTAATTAATTGTTGTAGTGCGATAATAATATGTGAAGTAATTAATAAAGGGTCAATTGTTTTGTGTGGTAAAGCAGCATGACCCCCTTGCCCGATTATTTTTACATGTAATTCATCTGCAGAAGCCATGTACATGCCTGATTTAAAGCCAACCTTGCCTGCTTCCAACTCAGGATAAACATGTTGCCCGATGATGTTAATTGGCGCAGGGTTTTGTAAAACTCCCGCTTCAATCATCAGTTTTGCTCCTCCTGGTATTATCTCTTCTCCTGGCTGAAAAATTAATTTAACTGTTCCTTCAAACTCATTTCTTAATTCATGCAAAATAAGTGCTGTACCTAACAAGGAAGATGTATGAACATCATGTCCACATGCATGCATTTTGCCTTCATTTTTCGATTTAAATGAAACATCAGCAGTTTCTTGGATTGGCAATGCATCTAAGTCCGCTCGTAATGCAATGGTTTTTGACGATGGATTATTCCCTTCAATTATCGCCACGACACCAGTTTTTACAATACCTTTTTCATGCTTGATTCCTGCACTGCTTAAAAATTTGGAAACTAATTCGCACGTTTCATACTCCTCGAACGAAAGTTCTGGATTTGCATGAATTGCTCTTCGAACTTCAATAATTTGTTCTTTGTTTTGAGCCGCTATTTTTTTTATTTTTTCAATCATCATTTTCACCAAAAAAAGCCATTCCACTAATAATCATTTTAAAAGCGACAAATAACATAAATGTTCCAAAAACCAATCTTATCAAATTAGGAGACATTTTTAAAGCGATCTTTGACCCTATAAGACCTCCGAGAACAAATGCAACCGCAATAATAGCAGCGTATCCAATAGATGTTTTTGTAATAGTTCCGTGTTGCCAATAGCTATAAAAAGCCAATATCCCTATTGGCGGAAGCATCGTAGTTATACTTAATCCTTGCGCTTCATGTTGGGTAAATCCCATGATAAAAACCAATGCTGGTACGATCACTATTCCACCGCCAACTCCAATAAACCCACTCAGAAGACCGGCACTAATACCAATACCTACCAAAAGCAAAATCGTTGAAACTCCCATATTAAAAATCTAATGATAATGATAAATATTTCACTGGATCCAGTACTACGCCATCATCAACTCCCCATGCGTAATCAAAACGGACATAATATCCAAACAATTTAGATCGTAAACCAAATCCATAGCCATACACTATTGGTTCTTTCTGGTTTTGCAGAATAATCTCATAATTAAAGTCTTCGATTAAAATTGTATTAAAGGCATTATCAGACGTATAAGGATTTGCCCCCGTCCATGCTGCTCCCACATCTCCAAAGCCAACGACCATAAAATTTTCCAAGAATGATGATTTAATAGGTTTATTTGAAAAATACTTAAAGACTGGAACACGCAGTTCATTATTTATTAAAGCAAAGCTATTTCCATTTCGTACGTTTTGGTAAAATCCTCTTACCGGAGTAGCGATAGTTTGAAATTGGAAATTCTGACTTGGGTCTGGTAAGATCGAATAATCGAATTGTGGTCCCAACCAATTATCTACCCCTCCCAAATAACTCAACAACCTTTGGTGGCCTAAAGACGTATTAGCTGCAATTCTATTGGCAAAAACGATGTTTCTATGTATTTTTTGATAATGCCTAAAGTCAACACCAAACACAAAAAAGTCAGTTTCAGCTTTATCTACTTCCTTGTAAAATTCTCCCCAAAACTTAAAACGAGTTCCATTGAGAACATTCAACCCGATTACACGCGTATTATCAAATACGTAATCTAATTTGACGCCGGCTAAATAATGATTTTCATTTTCCATCTCTAAAGTTGATGGTTCAGTGCTCAAAGTTACTATTCTATCATACCGTACACTATTGGTTAAACGAAGGCTAGCTACTTCATTAAAGGGGAATTTTAAATTATATTTAGCGTCATAGGTTTGTATCTTTTGTGCATTTCCAGACGGTGAGTTTCTTGTAAACGATTGCCTTGATGCCAAATACTTTTTATCCATTCTAGACTTTAAATTCTCATACGAAAGCATATACTCCGTATTATTAAAGTTTACAGGAAACCTAAACCCTCCAATTATTCGATAATCCTCAAATAGATCAATCATACCCATTTTAATTAATGTATTAAATCCAGAAGCTTGATACCCTCCACCTGTAAACCTTTGGTATGATTTATTTAAGAAACTATTATCTACTTGGGACACGACATAATCAGTAGTAAAATTAACGTAGTATATTTCTTGTCGTGGTAATTTAAAAGTTATTTCGTCTTTTTTAAGGACACTGTCTTTTTTAACCCCTTCTTTAAATTCTACTAATACCTTTTCTACGACAGGGGGTTTATCATTGTAAAATTGATAGTCATTAATATCAATATAGTTAGAGTCTATTTCCTTTACACTCTCACTTATCAAAACAACCGGAATGTCGTTTTTTAGCTTCGACTTAAGCCAATAACTCATAAATTGTGTATTGACTAATTCATCTTCAATTATTCTGTCCTTTTCATATTCTCCCTTGTAAAAATGATATTTTCCATTCTTTAACATCAACATAGAGTATGTTCCGGATTTTTCAATAGGCTCATACTCTAATACATCTCTCGAATAATTGGACATTCGAGCAGTTACTGAAAAATACTTATAATGGACAGCAGTATCAATAAAACTAATAGCGCTATCGTAATAAGCAATATACCGATTCTTTATTCCGTTGGCATTTGACAGGTATGAATAGCGTTCCTTGGTGTACTGGCTTGGAGATGATTCGTCTATATGTGGGGTGTTTGTGATTCTGGTCAACGGTCTTTTAATGTGATCGATATCTAAAATATATATGTCTTTATCTTTTTTGTACTGAATTGTTTGGACCTTCTTTCTAATTGTATCGTCAACTCTGTTGGACGTAAATATTATGCGTTTATCATTATCAATAAACCTTGGAGACAAGTCATCGAATATATCATTTGTCAGTTGTTTTTGATTATTTCCAATTACATTGTATAAAAATAAGTCTGTTTGCCCTTTTTTAACTGCCGAAAGTATCAATTTTTCTCCTGTATTGTTATAAGACATACTCAATACCTTGTCCATTTTTCGAAGAGGTCGTTTATCCCTTTTTTTCTCTTCCATGTCGTAAATGTTTAAAACTAACTCTCCTCTTTTCTCTTCTATAAATGAAAGGACTTTACTCGTAGGATGCCAAGCTAAAACGGGATGGGAATAATCAGGTAACCTATCCAACTTATGTTCTCCTCTAGCTATTTTTTTTGACTTTTTTTCTTTAATGTCGTACAACCATACTTTGTACTGGCCTAATTCATTGGTTACATAAGCGGCGTAATTACCATCGGGGCTCATTTTAAATTTCTGGTATTTTCTTGTTTTTTTTGTTTTAATGGGAAATTCTTCTTCTGTGGGTTCAATTCTAAATAGGTCATCTTTCGAATACCGTTCTTTATAGTAAGCAACAAAATCTTTGGATAACGTTTTGAGAGTTGTTCCTAACACATATAAATAACCACTTTCAACATTTCGACTTACTCTGGTCATGTAGAGGATGTTTGGAATCATTTTTTTGCCGTAAACCTCATCAATATAATTCCACAATGCGTATCCTGCTAATCTAGAATCTTCTCCTTCCAGTCGATTAAACTTATCATAAGAGCCTGTCAAAACACCATCTTTCACTTTGTTGTCTATCTCGGTAGTCCAATCTCCAGCCATATAATCTGTAAAGCCATTGATAAACCAATCAGGAAAAGTGAGAATGGTAGAGCTTTTTAAGGCGTCTTTCCAGTTGTCTCCATACATTAATTTATAAACCACAATGCTTGCAATTCCCGAGCGGATTTGTCGATCTAATTTATCATGATCACCTTCGTAAAAAATAAAAATCTTATTGCCATCAACTCTTGCAATACCTCCGATATTAGTGCTCTCGTCATTTCTTAACCCAATATTACTTTGCCGAAAAGCAGATTGAGAATTAAACACAACAAATTGTAATTTATCTTGGATGTCATAGTCCAAGAAAGCTTCAACTTCCTGCAAGTATTTGTCGGCAGCTTTTGCTGTGTATATAGCATGCTCTTTTCCGGCGCCTGTAAAATACACATGAAATCGTTGGAAATTATACTCCTGCCAAAACATTGGATTGTATTGCACCCTGTTCTTTCCAAAGGTATTGTTAGATCCCGTGTAAAATTGTGCACTACCTGATACCGCTACTATACAGAATAATACTATGATTAACACTATTTTATTTACAACTGTTTTCACGTAATAATATAGACAAACGTAAAGATAGTTAAAATCGTATGAATTAATACCTTTGCTTTCGAATTAACACAAGAGCTATGATTACTGTTGAACAACTGACCTATAACCCATTTCAGGAAAACACATTTTTAGTTTACGATGAAACAAATGACTGTGTTGTTATTGATCCAGGAATGTATACACAAGAAGAAAGAATTGCTTTTGAAAACCATATAAAGAACAAAGGACTAAACTTGGTTAAGTTAATTTCTACACATAGTCATTTAGATCATGTTTTTGGAAATGCTTTTGTAGCGGAAACATTTAACTTAGGATTACAAATTCACAAAGAAGATTTACAAACATTAGAAATGTTTGATAGAACAGTAGCGTTGTATCAAATACCAAATACACAAAAATCTCCAATGCCGTCTTCTTATTTTGAAGAGGGAGACAAAATAGAGTTTGGAAACTCGCACTTAGACATAGTTTTTGTTCCTGGACATGCTCCTGGACATGTAGCTTTTATTTCGCACAAAGAAAAATTTGTAATAAACGGCGACTGTTTATTTTATGGAAGTATAGGAAGAACGGATTTGCCTGGAGGAAATCATGATCAACTGCTTGATAGCATTCGAACGAAATTATTTATACTTCGCGATGATTACAAAGTCTATTGTGGGCATGGACCAGCAACTACTATTGGTTTTGAAAAACAAAATAATTCATTTTTGAAATAAATTAACGATTGATTTTCTTTGAAGGAGGTAACTCTCTTCCACCAAAGGTATTTTTATTACATTCGCTTTAAATAGATTTACAATGATTAATAAAGATCAGTTAAATTCCCTGGACAAGCGATTATTAGCTTTGAAGGGATATCTTTGACATAGATGTCAAAGAAATCGAAATTGAAGAGGAAGAACTTCGAACCCAAGATCCAGAATTTTGGAACGACCCAAAAACTGCCGAGGGGTTATTAAAAAAGCTTAAAAACAAAAAGTATTGGGTCAAAACCTTTTATCAAGTTCGAATGGATTTTGAAGATCTAGAAGTATTATTTGAGTTTAATAAAGAAGGTGAGGCAACAGAAGAAGAAGTTGATGCAGCGAATGAAAAATTGGTTGCAGCTGTTGAAGATCTAGAGTTTAAAAACATGCTGAGCGCTGAAGAAGATTCTCTTAATGCAGTGATTCAAATTACCGCTGGAGCTGGAGGAACTGAAAGTTGTGATTGGGCAAGTATGTTAATGCGGATGTACATTATGTGGGCAGAACGCAACAAAATGAAAGTAAAAGAAATTAACTATCAAGCTGGAGATGTTGCAGGGGTAAAAACAGTTACTTTGGAGGTTGAAGGTGATTTTGCTTTTGGGTATTTAAAAGGAGAAAATGGTGTGCATCGTTTGGTCAGAATCTCACCCTTTGATTCCAACGCTAAGCGTCATACATCATTTGCCTCTGCATACATTTATCCATTAGTAGATGACACAATTGATATTAAAATAAATCCTGCCGATGTTAAATGGGAAACCTTTCGGTCGGGTGGCGCCGGAGGGCAAAACGTAAACAAAGTCGAAACAGGAGTTCGTCTTCGACATAAACCTTCAGGCTTGGTAATTGAAAATACAGAAACTCGCTCTCAATTGGGAAATAAAGAAAAGGCTACACAGCTTCTTAAGTCTCAATTATACGAAATTGAAGTACGGAAAAAGCAAGAATCTAGGGCCGAAATAGAATCTGAAAAGAAAAAGATTGAATGGGGCGCACAAATCAGAAGTTACGTTTTAGACGACAGAAGAGTAAAAGATCACAGAACTAATCATCAAACTAGCAATACTGAAGCTGTATTAAATGGCGAAATAGATGAGTTTTTGAAGAGTTATTTAATGGAGTTTAGTTAAATTACAACAAAATAATATTTGTGCAACCTATTTTTTATATTAAGCGTCTAGTGTAACTAGAACTAGCAAGGAATTATGAAACACATAGCAATAGTATTATACTTTACTTTTCTTATATTCAATGCGTTTGGGCATGATGGAGAAAAAGGTTTTGAGTTTTCACAAAATAAAGGCCAATGGCCTTCAAATGTTTTATATCACACCAAACTATTACAGGGAGGGATGTTTTTTGAGAAAAATAAAATCACATTTGACTTAATAAACAGTAATCAAATAAATAAACTTTTTAACATTAAGCATAATGGTCCTTTATCAGAAACTAACACTTCTGAAAACCCAATAATTAACCCTAGAGGCCTTACAAACAAAAAAGACCTATTACAAAGAAATGCATACTCTATGAGTTTTAGAGGGGCAAATGATTCTCCTGTGATACATGCGTCCGACAAATTAGGGAAACATTTTAATTACGCTATTGGAGATGATGAAAGCAAGTGGGCTTCAAATGTTCCTGTTTTTAGACAAATTGAATACCAAGATCTATATGATGGCATTAATATGCAATTCTACTCTACGGTTAAAAATTTGAAATATGATTTCATTGTTAGCGCAGGAGCAAATCCTGCAGATATTTTAATTGATTATGATGGCGTTAAGAATATTTCATTGGATAATGAAGGATCATTGGTTATTCAGTTAGACGACGACGAAGTTAGGGAGTATAGACCATTATCATATCAAACAATAAATGGGAAACAGGTTATTGTCCCTTGTAAATTTGTGATTGAAAACAAAAGTGTTCGTTTTGCATTTCCTGATGGCTACGATAGTTCTCAAGAATTAATTATTGATCCTGTTATAATATTTTCTACTGTCGTGGGTTCTACCGCCGATAATTGGGGGTTCACCGCAACATATGATGTGCTGGGGAATTTATACGCGGCGGGAATAGCATTTGGTTCTGGTTATCCAACAACTATTGGTTCATTCGCTGGAGGTAGCTTTGATATTTCTGTTACCAAATGGAATTCAACGGGCTCAGCTATACTTTACTCAACATATCTTGGTGGTTCGGACGATGATGAAATGCCAAATAGCTTGGTTACCAACAGCAACAATGAGCTTATAATATTAGGGAGTTCTTCTAGCTGGGACTACCCAACAACTGGGTCAGCATACGAGCAAAATTTTAATAGCGGAACTGGAATTTATGTAAACATGTGGGGTTCAGTTTATGCTGCGGGTTGCGATGTGGTATTAACAAAACTTAATGCAACTGGAGCAATAATGCAAAGTACTTTTATTGGTGGTTCAGACAATGAAGGAATTAATGAGTCTTTAGTATATAATTATGCTGATCAAGGGAGAGGAGAAGTTGTATTAGATGCGGCGGAAAACATATATGTTTGTACAAGCGCTTGGTCTACTGATTTTCCAGGTGCTATTGTGCCTAATAGTGGTAGCCAAGATGCAGTGGTTTTTAAGATGAATAGTGATTTATCAGGATTGTCTTGGTCAACTTATTATGGAGGTTCTGGCAGTGACGCAGGATATTCGATTAGGTTAAATAGTCTAGGAGAGGTATATATTTGTGGAGGGACAGTGAGCACTAACTTGAATAAATCGCCTGGCGGATTACTTACTTCAAATCAAGGAGGCTGGGATGGATACTTGGCTCGATTTAATGGAGCCACTGGAGCTCTAATGGGCGACACCTATATCGGTACATCTAGCTACGACCAGACGTTTATTCTTGAAATTGACCCAAGTAACGATGTCTATATGATTGGTCAAACATTAGGGAATTACTCTGTAATTAATGCGGCATACTCTAATGCAAACAGCCCCCAATTTATTCATAAATTAAGTTCAGACCTTACAACCACTATTTATAGTACAATATTTGGTAATGGATCTTTAGCGCCAGGTGGATTTCAAAATAAAGTTAATATTGCTCCTACTGCATTTTTGGTGGATGAATGCGGGAACGTATACGTTTCTGGTTGGGGAGGAGGGTCTAATTCATGGAGCTATCAAGCAAGTATTCCATTAGATCCTCAAGCTGGAGGAACAGTAGCTTCTATGCCAATAACAACTACTGGAACGGAGCAAACTACTACTGATGATTCTGACTTTTACTTTTTCGTTATGGAAAGAGATGCTCAAAGTTTACTTTATGCTTCCTATTTTGGCGACCCTGTAACACTTGAACATACAGATGGAGGGACATCTAGGTTTGACCCAAAAGGAATTGTTTACCAATCTGTTTGTGCAACTTGCGGTTCAGGTTCGTTTCCTTCAAATAATGCGCTGTTTCCTGGAAATCCAGCTGGAGACGTTTGTAATCTTGGTGTTCTAAAGTTTGAAATGTTATTTCCCGGTGTTGAAGCATCTGCAACCGTGCCTGCAAACATTACCCTTTGTTCCACTGACTACACAGTAAGTTTTACTTCTAGTGGGAGCTCTCCTCAACAAGAATGGATTTTCGGAGATGGGGGAACATCAACATTGGCAAATCCTACCTACACATATTCTGACACAGGTTCATATGTAGTAACATTTATTGCGATTGATCCTTCGAGTTGTAATATCAGTGACACGGTTTATTTTAATGTTGATATAGAACAAGCTCCAACTTTCAATGCAAGTTTTAACCTTCCTGTTATTCCTCCTTGTTCTGATCCTGCTTCTGTTACTGTTAACGCAACAATTACTGGTGTTGGTATTGATTCTACAGAATGGAATATGGGAGATGGAACAATTTATACAGATCTTAATACAATCGCTCATGATTATACCTCTGAAGGTATTTACCCAATTGAGGTAATTGCTTGGGATTTAACTTGTAATGTAAGTGATACAATATACGATACACTACATTTTATTACTACAATGTCTACTGCTACGGCAAACGCACCAGCAGATACCACGCTTTGTTCCAATCCTCCTTTTGATATTCCGTTTACATCTGATGGTTCAACACCTTACGTTTCCTGGGATTTTGGAGATGGGAATACATCTACAGCGCAAAACCCTACTAATACATTCGCAACTGCGGGGACCTACACAGTACTGTTTATTGCCATAGACTCTAGCACTTGTAACATTGCCGATACAGTTCCTTTTACTGTTGAGCTAATTCAAGCCCCAACGTTTAGCGCTAGTTTTAACCTCCCCGTTATACCTCCTTGTTCAGACCCATCTTCAGTAATGGTTAATGTAGATATTTCAGGAACTGGGATTGATTCCACTCATTGGGATATGGGAGATGGAACAACATTTGAAGATTCCACTTCCATTTCATATAATTATACTAGTACTGGTATTTATGAGATTGTAATAACGGCATGGGATTATTGTGGAGGTGATACGAGTATTTCTGAAACCTTTAATTTTATCACAGACAGCTCTTTAGCAGTTGCTTCTGCCCCCGAAGACACTACCTTATGTACCCATCCGCCGTTTTCTATTGGCTTTACTTCTTCTGGAACTTCCGGTTCGCAATTTTGGGATTTTGGAGATGGAAATACATCAACAGATGTTAATCCAACAAATGTATTTTTAGATAGCGGAACCTACGTAGTGACTTATATTGCTATTGATTCTAGTACTTGTAATATTGCTGATACCGCTTATTTCAATGTTAATCTTATTCAGGCGGAACAATTTTCTACGGAGATAAACTTTACACCGCCCCCTCCTTGCGGAGGAGATAGTATGCTCGTTGAGCTGGCTTTCTCTGGTACAGCAGCAGATTCATTAATTTGGGATATGGGTAATGGAGATGTGTTTTATGCTGACAGTATTGCATATTATTATACTGAAGCAGGAATATATAATTTAAGTTTAACAGCATTTGATTTTACCTGTAATTTAATGGAAGTTATATCTAGTGAAGTTCCTTTCTTTGGAAATATTAGTACCGATGTTATAATACCAAACGTATTTACTCCAAATGGAGATGGTGAAAATGATTTATTAACTTTTGTAAATGTTAATGGATCGGAAACATATCGTTTAACCATTTGGAATAGATGGGGAAAAAAAGTTTTTGTTACTAACGACCCAATTGACCATTGGGATGGAGTAAGCATGAAGGATAAAACTATTCATGAAGGCGTGTATTATTTTGAGATTTTATTTACAGACGTTTGTAGTGATGAGGAACAAATAAAAACGGGTTTTGTACATTTGATGAGATAATTAATTTCTATGAAAATGTTATCATAACCGTAGAGGCTTAAATACAGACAGATTTAAAAGATTGGTTTTAGTGTTGGTTCAGCTAAGACATTTAAATTTTATATTGAATATATTATGAAACAATTTCTCATCTTTCTTCTTCTTACTGCCCCTTTGGTAGGTATTTCTCAAATTGTAGTAAACAATACTAATACCGTAGAATGGTATGTTCAAAACATCCTTTTAGGAAGTAATGTTAGCGTTAGCAATGTTACATTAAACGGTGCTGCTGGAAACGTCCAACATAACCAAGTTGGAGAATTTACCGACCCAACAAGCTCTGTTGGCCTGCCAAACGGTATGATACTAGCTACTGGTAATGCAAACTCTGCGTCTGATCTTAACCTTTCTACGGGAGCAAGTGACCCTGGTGTTGGGTTTACAAATGACCCAGATCTTGATCCAATTGCTTCAAATGATTTATACGATAAATGCATCTTGGAATTCGATTTTATTCCAACGGGAGACTCAATAAACTTTAATTATGTTTTTGGTTCTGAAGAATATCCTGAATATGTATGTTCGGGGTTTAATGATGTGTTTGGGTTCTTTTTAACTGGAAATAACCCTTCAGGAGGAACTTATAACTCACAAAACGTAGCCTTAATTCCTGACCCATTGGTGCCAGGTACATATACAAATACAGCTGTAGCTATTAACACTGTTAATCCGGGGGTTCCAGGAAGCAATGGGTCTGCTGCCACTTGTAGTGCCCTTGACCCATCATGGTCAACATATAGTGTTTTTTACCAAGCGAATACAACAAACACTTATGAGTATGATGGCAGAACTACCACACTTCCGGTAGCTGTTTTGGTAAATTGTGGCGAAACATATCATATTAAAATAGCCATATCGGATGTTGGAGATGGACTGTATGATTCAGGTGTTTTCTTAGAGGCAGGAAGTTTTTCAGCCAATGGAGTTAGTGCCGCAACCGCTACTGCTCCCGGAGATGTAACTCTTTGTACAACAGACCTTACCATGAGCTTCAATGCAGGAACCCCTGCTCCTCCTTATAGTTATTGGGATTTTGGTGATGGAGTTGGAACTTCCTGGCAAGACAATCCCGATTACACTTTTTTAGATACTGGATATTATCAGGTTATGTACGTAGCTATTGATTCAACAGGTATTTGTGCTTCTACAGATACGGTTTATTTTGATGTTAATCTATCCTACCCGGAACAATTTGCAGCTAGCTTAAGCGTACCTCCTGTAGACCCCTGTAATGCTCCTGACAGTTTATTGGTTGAACTAGAATTTACAGGGTCTGGAGCAGACTCAATTGTTTGGAATATGGGTGATGGAACCATTTTTACTAATATAGATTTTGTGGATTATTATTATACTACTCAAGGAAATTATACAGTTTCGATGCAAGCTTGGGATTATGATTGTGGAGGTGATTCAACAATTACAGCAACGGTAAATTACATTGCCAACTACACCGCTGTTACTGCCACACCACCTGCTGATCAATTTTTCTGCGATCCGCCTTTTGATGTAGATTTCACAGCAGGGTCAACACCACCCCCAAATAGTTTTTGGGACTTTGGAGATGGGTCAGGAAGTTCAATTTTAAATGACCCAACATATACGTATGCTGATACGGGCACTTATCAAGTAATGTATGTGGCAATCGATTCTGCTACGTGCAATATTGCTGATACCGTTTATTTCACGGTTGAACTAGATCAAGCGCAGCAATTTTCTGCAGATTTTGATTTACCAGTTGTGCCTCCGTGTACTATGTTTGACAGCTTACTAGCTGATCTAACATTTACCGGAACGGGGGCAGATTCAATCGTTTGGGATATGGGTAATGGAACAATATTTACGAACGATACTGTGGTGAGTTATTATTACCAAAATGAAGGGACATATATAATAACTATGGAAGCATGGGATTTTGTATGCAATAATTACGGAATGTTTAGTGATACCATATTCTTCTATACTGCTTTTTCAACTGCGAATGCAGATGATCCCGGAGATATTTTTATGTGTGAAACACCATACGATGTAGATTTTTCGGCTGGTGCAACTCCTCCACCTAACAATTATTGGGATTTTGGCGATGGATCAGGAGCATCATCACTTCCAAACCCTACATACACCTATGCTGATACTGGCACTTATAACGTAATGTATGTTGCCATTGACTCTTCTACTTGTAATATTGCAGATACGGTTTATTTTAATGTTACATTAGAAGCAGCCGAACAATTTTCTGCCGTATTAGGGTTTGATCCACCTCCTCCATGTGGAAGTGATAGCCTATTCATTAATATGGCATTTACTGGTACTGGCGCGGATTCTATTGTTTGGGATATGGGGAACGGAGATTTGTTTTTTACAGATAGTGTGAATTATGTATATACTGAACCAGGGGTTTATACTGTTGAGATGACAGCATATGACAATGTATGTAACCATGTTGAAACAATTTCTGAAACCGTTCCTTTTGCTGGAAATCCTAATACAGAAGTCATTATTCCAAATGTATTTACTCCGAACGGAGACGACAAAAATGATGTGCTTAGTTTTGTAAATATTGATGATACACAAGATTTTTCGTTACGGATTTATAATCGATGGGGAGTAAAGGTATTTGAGTCATTTGATGCAACGAATCATTGGGATGGGAAAAATAATAAAGGAAAGGACATGGATGACGCTGTTTACTATTTCGAAATAGTTTTTACAGATATTTGTTCATCGGAAGCGCGATTAGAAACAGGTTTTGTACATTTGATGAGATAATTATATACCATGAAGATTTATCATAATCCTAGATGTTCTAAAAGCAGACAGACCTTAAACCTAATAAAAGATAAAGGTGTTGAAGTTGAAATAATTGAATATTTGAAAGTAATTCCTTCTGAAAAAGAACTGAGCTCTATAATAAAATTGCTGGGAATTAAACCTGAGAAATTACTTAGAAAAGGCGAGGCCGATTATAAGAATAATTTTAAAGGAAAAATACTTTCAGACAATGCATGGATTAGTGCTATGATTCAGTATCCTAAGCTAATTGAAAGACCCATTGTTGTTTGTGGAAACAAGGCGGTTTTAGGAAGACCACCAGAGAATGTGTTAGACTTATTGTAAGGAGAAAATACTAAAAGATTCGCCTTTACTTGATGCATTACTTTTTATAGAGTCACTATTGAAAAATTTCACTGATTACCAAGTCACACTTTTCTATGCTGATAATTTCAATTGATTTAGTAGGGGTTTCGAATACTACTAGATCACCGGTTTCAATAGTTTCATTTTCTATTTTTATTTGACCTGAATGAACGTAAATTACTAGATGCTGAATGTTGTCTGAAAATGAAAAAACAACCTGTTTTCCTTTATTCATATGAAGAGACTCAACTGTACCTTGGGTATTTCCCGTAGTCATGAGGTTAAAGTCCGAACACTTTCCTCTTGAAGAGGTGTTCCAATCACCTTTAAAATTATCAGAATCGAATCTGCCTAGTTTTGCTGTGTGGTGAGCCTTGTGTGTAAGAGTCATTTCGCCATCCAAAACCATAAGTGTTCTTGTTATTCCAGGTAATGACGTAAAAGTGGATTCTTCAACATTAACAGTCGCAGTACTTAATCGAAAGTTAAAATTTCTAGTTGCATATTTCGAAGGTATTGGATAAATGAATAATTCAGTTGTGCTTCCTCCATTCCAAGGAGAGTTTGTAAAAGAACCTGCTTTAATTATCTGATAATCCATAACCATTAATGTTTCAAACGAAAGACTTTTATTGATCCTTTTTCCAAAATTAATTTATCTAAATAAGGAGAGATATACTGATTGGTGTCTATTTTTCTTGAGTCTGAATAGAGGTATTCCGCTCCTTCATCAATCATTTTGTTTAGCTTTACAGGAGTTAAATTGTCATTATCAAACCCCCATCCTTTTTTATCGATATAGTAAAAGGAGATGTAACGAGAAACGTCATTTCCAATAATAACCAAGGCATCGTTCGGGGTTATTTTTCTTAGCTCCGATTTATATTCTAAAAGATCCTTGTTGAAACCAGGGGATTCAGGAATCCATCTTTCGTACATGCGAATGTAACATGTAATTGGTAAGGCACATAACAGGCATATAGTGATGACTTTAAAGCTTTTCTTTTTTATTCTATAAATATTATATGCACCGTATCCAACGAGAATAAACAATAACGGATAAAAGGGGAATAGATAGTAATCATGAATTTTAGCTATCATGTTTATTTCGAAAACGAAATAAGACAACGCACTGAAACTTAATGCAATAATTAGAAGGAAATGGGAGTTTCTAAAAGCCTTTTTCTTAAAAAGAAAATAGAAGCCAGCAATGAAGAATAAAACCGAACCATAGTTTAGCAGCAATTCTGGAAGTGTAGAGACAAGGTTATGTATTAAATAATCTAAAAGTGTAGAAAAGTTAATGCTATTGTCAAACATGCCACTTACAATACCATTGCCCTCCCATTCAGGTATTACAGTTATGTACCAAAGTAAAGGAAATATTAAAGACGTGAAAACGAGCACTCCTTGTAGAATGTTTTTTTTGTATTGCTGAGTTCTAAAAATATTTCTTAATAAATAAACCGTAGGAACAATAAAATAAAGAATAAACGGAAGCTTACAAAGCGCTCCAATACTTAGCAAAATACCACATATAATTAACTGTATAAGCTTGTTAGATTCAGTCCACTTAAAGAACAATACAAGCCCCCAAATAGCACAGCATAATGCTAAGTTATCCGGTAAAGGGTTAATTGTATAATAAAAAAAGCTGGGAGAAAAATTAAAAGCCCAGGCACCAATAATCGCTAGTAGTTCTTTTTTGAATAGAATCAGTAAGAGTTTGTACACCCCAAGAACAGAGAGTAGTCCAACTCCAAACATAAAAAGTCTTGTGACTAAAACACTCTTCCCAAATACGTAATAAGACCCTGCTACAAGCCACTGCATTAAAGGGAATTCCATTCGAAATATTCCATCACCACTTCCTCTATCATTTCTACGAGGATTAAGGATGTTCATATCCTCTTCATAGAAATTGTTTATAGTTGTTTGTGTCTGAGTTTGCCTCCATGAATGAATACTTATTATATCTTTTGAAAAATGTTGGTAATGCATAATGAAGCTTATGATTACAATGGATAATAAGACGATATTTTTGAGGTGTTTTCTCATGTATAAATATCCATTTATTTTTTAAATTTTGGGTAAAAAAAAAGTAGAAGGGTAATTGCTTCTACTTTTTCTAGGTGTTAATTTATCTTATTTAGGTTTTCTAATTAAAACCTCATCAATCATTCCATATTTTTTTGCTTCTTCAGCAATCATCCAATAATCTCTATCACTATCATTCCAAACTTCATCGTAAGTTTTTCCAGAGTGAAGTGCAATGATTTCATACAATTCTTTCTTTAATTTTTGAATCTCTCGAGCAGTAATTTCAATATCAGAAGCTTGCCCTTGAGCACCTCCTAATGGCTGATGAATCATAACTCTAGAATGCTTCAATGCAGTCCGTTTGCCTTCAGCACCAGCACATAATAAAACAGCACCCATTGAAGCTGCCATGCCAGTACATATAGTAGCAACATCCGGATTGATATATTGCATGGTGTCATAGATTCCTAGACCTGCATAAACAGAACCTCCTGGAGAATTCAAGTAAATTTGAATATCTTTTTGTGGATCCATTGACTCTAGAAATAATAATTGAGCAGTTATAATATTTGCAACGTAGTCATTAATCCCAGTTCCTAAAAAAATAATCCGATCCATCATTAAACGAGAAAAAACGTCCATCACTGCAACGTTCATTTGTCTTTCTTCAATAATATTAGGAGTCATTCCAAGAGGAACGTTAGATACTGCCGACATATAATCGTCAAACACCATACTTGAAATACCTTGGTGCTTTGTAGCGAATTTTTTGAATTCGTCTTTATCAAAATTGTACATATAATATATTCTTAATTGTTATTTGGTTTAAAGTTAAAATTAATCTGATAAGAAGAATGCCCTTTTTCTCTTTTTATTGTTCCTGTAATTGATATTTGGCTTAATTGTCTATTTAATAGGATTAATATTAATCTTGATAATATTTTATAAATTATGAGAGGATGTCTAACTTTACCACTTGATGGCAAAATTAAATGTAGATCATACATTCATAGTTCACGTTAGTGAGGGGGCAGATGACAGGGAAAAATCTGTTAAAGAAGAAATGAAACGCCATGATATTCCTTATGAATTTATGCTACGCGGTGACATAAAAGAAATTACTTCCTTAATTCATCAAAAGTATTTTACGGGTGATATGTTGGCGGAAATAACACCTGCCATTTCTTGCGCAATGAAGCACATTTATATTCTAGAGGAGATTGTGAAAAGAGGCCTTAGCCGGGTATTAATTTTGGAGGACGATATCTTTTTACATAAAAACTTTGTAAGTATTTGCAATAAAGCACTAGAAGAAACGTCTTTAGAAGAGTATCAAATTACTGATAAGTATTTTTTGGCATTAGAAAACAACAAGAAATATATAGCTAAAAAGGAAGAGGTTGATGGGAAGTATTTGTATAAAGAAGATCGGGTTAGGTTTGGGGGAGCGTATTTAGTAACAATGGAAACTGCAAAGGCTATTTTGGATGATATTTATGAAAACAAATGTCACTCATTTATTGATTCTATGTATACAATAATATGCCGTAAAGGATTGTTTGATATATATTGGATTCATCCTACTATTGCTGAGCAAGGAAGTCATAATGGAAAATTTAAATCATTATTGGATGATAAACCCAATGGACTTATTCAAAAAGTAAATTGGAGAATTCAAACCATTTTTAAAAGTAAATTTAGGCGTTAATATATACTGCATTGAAGAATCTTTTTAATTTAATAAAATTAGTTGGTCCATATAAAAAGGCTGTTGGTTTAAACCTAATGTTTAACCTTTTAGGAATGCTCTTTGCTTTGTTTTCATTTGCAATGGTCATTCCGTTATTGAGGGTATTGTTCAATACAAATTCAGATCAATTTGCAGAAGTTATTGCTAAATATGAAGAAACAGCAAGCGTAAATCAAGAAGGGATACTAGAATACATCAATTATTTGATGGCCACAATGGTGGTTGAGCATGACAAATACTATGTGCTTGTAGCTATTTGTGTTGCGTTAGTTGTTGTAGTTTTTTTCAAAAACCTATTTTCCTATCTAAGCTCTGTTTTCCTGTCTTTAGCACTGCACGCAGTATCAAGAGATTTAAGAAGCAAACTACATGATAAGGTATTGCGCTTGCAATTGTCTTTTTTTAGCGAAGAGAAAAAAGGAGATTTGATGTCTCGTTTTACAACTGATGTAAAAGAGGTGGAACTGTCCTTAATGGCATCAATAAACGCAGCTTTTAAGGATCCGTTTTACATTGTTGGGTACATTATTACATTGTTTGTTATTAATGCGAAACTATCTATTTTTATTATTGTGTTTTTGCCATTGTCTGGTTTGGTTATTGGATTAATTGGTAGGGGGCTAAAGAAGAAAGCTAAACAAGGACAAGAAAACGCGGGAAGCTTATTGTCTTCTGTTGAAGAATCTCTTAGTGGGCAAAGAATAATTAAAGGATTTAATGCGGAAGAAAGGACTCGTCAACGATTTGAAGAGAAAAATTATTCTTTATATCGAATAATGATAAAGTTTTACCGAAGAATGGATTTGGCTTCTCCTTCTAGTGAGTTCTTAGGAATAGTTTCTACAACCGGAGTATTGTTGTTTGGAGGGAATTTAGTTTTCTCTGAAGAATTGGAACCTGATTTATTTATTGGATATTTAGTGTTGTTTTCACAGTTAATCTCTCCTTTTAAAGCAATTTCTAAAGCGATATACGAAGCGAGTAGGGGTGTTTCAGCATTAACTAGGATAAAAGAAATTACAGGTGAAGAAGTGTCAATAATTGACAGACCAAACGCTCTTGAAGTGATATCTTTTAATGATAAAGTATCATATAATAATGTAAGTTTTAAATACCAAAAGGAGTATGTTCTGAAGAATGTGAACTTTGAATTATCAAGAGGAAAGACCATTGCTTTGGTTGGTCAATCAGGTTCAGGGAAATCTACGTTAGCTGATTTACTTCCTCGATTTTACGATATTGAAGAAGGAGAAATTCTTTTTGACGGAAATAACATCAAAAATGTTACGCTTACAAGTTTAAGGGATCAATTGGGAATTGTTACGCAGCAGTCTATACTGTTTAATGATAATGTATATAATAACATTGCTTTTGGTGTAGATTCGGCAACGAAAGAGGAAGTGATCCAAGCTGCAAAAATTGCGAATGCTCACGAGTTTATTGAGAAGCTAGAAAACGGATACCAAACCAATATTGGAGATAGTGGAGGTAAATTATCTGGAGGTCAGAGACAGAGGTTAAGTATTGCAAGAGCTGTTTTAAAGAATCCTCCAATATTAATTTTGGATGAAGCTACTTCCGCATTAGATACAGAAAGTGAAAGACTAGTTCAAGATGCCTTAACCAATTTAATGAAAAACAGAACTTCTTTAGTCATTGCTCATAGATTGTCTACAATACAACATGCTGATGAAATATTAGTAATGGAGAAAGGCGAGATTATTGAACGCGGCAATCATTTAGAATTAATTTCGCAGAAAGGAGTTTACAAGAAGTTAACGGAAATGCAGAATTTCCATTGATGAGAATTATGTTATTTCTTGTCTTCAAGATTGTCAAGTGTATCTTCTTCTCCTTCTTCTTTTTTAAAGGCGGAGGGAAGCAAATCAATCCCTTTTTTATTCGCTAGTTTAATTAAAAAAGGCATTAGTAAAGTTGAACCCGGAATTAGCATAAACGGAATCCCGATACCTGCCATTTTAAACAAGTCATAGATTTGAGTTTTTAGTTCGTGTTCTTCCTCTTTGTTTACTTTGCCTTCTTTCAAGAATTTGACAATAATTTTCGATGCTTCGTGGGTTTCTTTGGCTTCAGTTCCCATTTTGGAAACAAAGTTTTTCAGAACTTCAGTTGCCTTGGTCCCGTGGGTTTTTAGTTTTTCGGAAAACTCCCAAGTCTCTTTGGTTTCAAAATAACTAAAGTCTATTTCTTCTTTTTTTATGTTGTTTTTGTCTTCCACACTTTAAAAGTATAGCTTTTTTGTACAAGCAAAGGTATAGGAGTAGTTAAATTATAAGTGACTTACAATGATAAGTATATGATACTTAGCATTTGTAGGCGATACAGTTTATGTTCATTCCTGCACCGACTGAAGCAAAAAGTAGATAATCTCCTGTTTTAATTGTGTGTGAGGGCATTTCGCCTCTCATAATTAGGTCATATAAAGTTGGGACTGTAGCAACAGAGCTATTGCCTAATTCATCAATTGTCATTGGCATTATGTTTTTCGGGATTTCTTTTATTCCGAAGGATCGATATAATCGTTTGATAATTGCATCATCCATTTTTTCATTTGCCTGGTGAATTAATATTTTATCAATGTTATTGAGGTCTAAGTTGATTTTGTCCATACAAAATTTCATTGCTTTAGGAACTTGTTTTAGCGCATATTGATATATACGATGACCATTCATTTTAATGTAGCGTGTATGATTGTTGTCCTTTTTATAACTTTCTCCAATATATAGATAGTCTTTCTCTTTTTCAGTATGCGATACTGTTGCATGGGTTAGTACACCTCGTTTTGTTGGTTCTTCTTTTGCTTCAAGGATAACAGCTCCGGCACCGTCTGCAAAAATCATGGTGTCTCTATCAAAAGGGTCAACCACTCTAGAAAGTGCTTCTGCTCCAATTACGAGACATTTTTTAACTTCCCCTAATTGAATGAACATGTGAGCTTGAATTACTCCTTGCACCCACCCAGGGCATCCAAAAATAATGTCATAAGGGACGCAGAATTCATTCTTGATTCCAATTTCATGTTTTACACGTGATGCAATGCTTGGTACGTTATCTGTTTGATTCGACCCTTTGATAACATCTCCAAAGTTTTGAGCGACAATAATCATGTCTATTTCTTCGGGGTTTACGCCTGAGTTTTCGATAGCTTTTTTTCCTGCAAGACTTGCTATGTTCGAACATGATTGTTCTTCTTTTAGGTACCTTCTAGAATTAATTCCCGTTATTTTTTGAAATTTTCGAATAATATTTTCGCTACTATCCTCAATTTGTTCACCATTGTCTTTATAAAAGTGACTATCTATAAAATCACTGTTTTTAATTTTGACTTGTGGTATATATGAACCAGAACCTGTGATTATTGTGTTTACCATGTCGATTGAAATTATTACTATTTGAGTTAAATATTAGTATTAATAAACAAACCTATGCAATATGAAAGTATATTAAGCTTATCTATACCACAAAAAAAGCCATACTAAAAGTATGGCTTTCCAATAATTAGCATTTTTTATCATCCACTACACATATCACAGTTGTCCGGATCGTCTAAAGAACAAGCAATTTCAGCTATTCTTTCTTCTTCCGTTTTAGCGATTGGTACGGCCATTGCTTCTTTGTCTAATGTAAATTTAATTGCATCAGTAGCAGCTTTTGTACGCAGGTAATACATTCCTGTTTTCAATCCTGCTTTCCATCCGTAAAAATGCATTGAAGTTAATTTAGCAAAGTTCGCATTCTCCATAAAGATATTCAACGATTGTGATTGATCGATATATGCACCTCTATCAGCAGCCATGTCTAAAATAGTTTTTTGAGAAATTTCCCAAGCTGTTTTGTATAGCTCCTTAATATTGTCTGGAATTTCATTAATGTTTTGAATAGATCCATTCGCTCCCATTAATTGATTTTTCAAGCTATCATTCCAAAGCCCTAATTTTACTAAGTCTCGCAATAAGTGTTTGTTTACTACGATAAACTCTCCAGATAATACACGTCTCGTGTAAATATTAGAAGTGTAAGGCTCGAAACATTCATTGTTTCCAAGAATTTGAGCTGTAGAAGCAGTTGGCATAGGAGCTAACAATAATGAGTTTCTCACACCATATTCCATTACCTCTTCTTTCAATACATTCCATTCCCATCTGTCTGTTGGAGTAACTCCCCAAAGATCAAACTGCATTATACCTTCAGATATTGGAGAGCCTTTCCAAGTTTCGTAAGGTCCATTTTCAATAGCTAAATCTTTTGAAGCTGTTAGAGCTGCATAATAAATAGTTTCAAAAATTTCTTTATTCAAAGACTTTGCTTCTTCAGATTCAAAAGGAAAACGCATTAAAATCAAGGCATCTGCTAATCCTTGCACACCAATTCCAATTGGACGGTGACGCATATTAGAGTTCCGAGCTTCTGGTATAGGGTAATAATTTTGGTCAATAACGGAGTCTAAGTTCTTAGTTACTTTGTATGCAACTTCGAATAATTTGTCATGATCAAACTTTCCTTCAGCAACAAATTTAGGAAGTGCAATAGAAGCTAAGTTGCAAACGGCAACTTCGTCATCAGATGTATATTCCATAATCTCCGTACATAAGTTTGAAGATTTAATTGTGCCTAGGTTCTTTTGATTTGATTTTGAGTTAGCAGCATCTTTGTATAACATATATGGAGTTCCCGTTTCAATTTGAGACTCACATATTTTATACCATAAATCCTGTGCTTTAATAGTTTTACGGCCTTTTCCTTCGTTTTCATATTTAAGGTAAAGAGCATCAAACTCATCACCGTATACGTCAGACATTCCAGGACATTCGTTTGGACACATTAAAGTCCATTCTCCATTTTCCTCTACTCTTTTCATGAATAAATCTGGAATCCAAAGCGCATAAAATAAATCTCTAGCTCTGTCTTCTTCTTTACCTGTGTTCTTTTTTAAGTCTAAGAAGGAGAAAATATCTGCGTGCCATGGTTCAACGTAGATGGCAAAAGATCCTTTTCTTTTCCCTCCACCTTGATCAACATAACGAGCCGTATCGTTAAATACTTTTAACATAGGAACAATTCCATTGGAAGTTCCATTTGTTCCTTTAATGTATGATCCAGTAGCTCTTATGTCGTGAATAGATAAACCAATGCCACCTGCAGATTGAGAGATTTGAGCGCATTGTTTTAATGTGTCATAAATCCCACCAATACTATCTTCTTGCATTTTCAATAAGAAACAAGAGGACATTTGTGCTTTTGGCGTACCAGAGTTAAATAAGGTTGGGGTAGCATGAGTAAACCAACCTTCACTCATGTAATTGTAAGTAGAAATAGCTGCTTCAATATCAGTTTTGTGAATTCCCATTGCAACACGCATTAACATATGCTGAGGTCTTTCTGCAACTTCTCCTTTCAATTTTAATAAGTAAGATCTTTCTAATGTTTTAACACCAAAGAAATCATATCTAAAATCTCTATCGTAAATAATGTTAGAATCAAGTACCTCGGCATTATCCTTGATAGCTTTATAAACGTCTTCAGATAATAAAGGAGCTGGTTGGTTTGTCTTTGGATCTATGTAATTGTATAAATCTTCCATTGTGTCTGTGAAAGATTTTTTTGTGTTTTTATGTAGGTTTGAAACTACAATACGAGATGCTAATAAAGCATAATCTGGATGCGAGATAGTATTAGTAGCAGCAACTTCAGCAGCTAAATTGTCTAGTTCACTTGTGGTTACTCCGTCATATAGTCCTTCGATCACACGCATGGCAACTTTTTCTGGAACAACTAATGCGTTCAATCCATAACACAATTTTTTAATTCTTGCTGTGATTTTGTCAAACTTGACAACTTCTTTTCTTCCGTCTCTTTTTACTACGTACATACCTAATTCTGTGGTTTTATATATTGTTATTCTCGATTTACATCTACTTTTTGTCCAACCGCTTACCGTTCCCTCTGGTCGGTGATGGCTTAAGCTGATTGTTTTAGGTTAAAATTCAGCATCCATGCTAAATGATCCACCTTCTTCAGTTCCGTTTTTCACGCCTGCTTTTTGGTATTCACCAACTCTTTTTTCGAAGAAGTTAGCTTTCCCTTGAAGGTTAATCATATCCATAAAGTCAAATGGGTTAGTGGCGTTGTATATTTTTTCGTTCCCTAATTCAACCAAAAGTCTATCTGCAACAAACTCGATATATTGATTCATTAAATTAGAATTCATTCCGATTAAACGAACAGGAAGAGATTCAGTAACGAATTCTTTCTCAATCTCAACAGCTTGTGATATGATTTCTTCAACCTCTTCTTTGCTCAATTGATTTTCTAAGTGATCGTTGTAAAGTAAACAAGCAAAATCACAATGTAATCCTTCGTCTCTTGAGATTAACTCGTTAGAAAATGTAAGACCTGGCATCAAGCCTCTTTTCTTTAACCAATAAATTGAACAAAAAGATCCTGAGAAGAAAATTCCTTCTACTGCTGCAAATGCAATTAATCTTTGTGCATACGATCCATTGTCTATCCATTTCATTGCCCAATCAGCTTTTGTTCTAACAGGAGGGAAAGTTTCTATTGCATTAAATAGGTAATCTTTTTCTTTATCGTCTTTTATGTAAGTGTCAATTAACAATGAATATGTTTCAGAATGAACATTTTCCATCATTACCTGAAAGCCGTAAAAGAATTTGGCTTCAGTATATTGAACTTCACTTAGGAAATTTTCAGCTAAATTTTCATTAACGATTCCATCAGATGCCGCAAAGAATGCAAGAACATGCTTAATGAAAAAACGTTCATCGTCATTTAATTTTTCTTCCCAATCTATTCTGTCAGCGGCAAGGTCTAATTCCTCAGCGGTCCAAATCATTGCTTGCTGCGTTTTATACATGTCCCAGATATCCATGTGTTGGATAGGAAACAAAACAAATCTGTTAGGGTTGTCCTTTAGAATGGGTTCAAGAATTTCAGTATTAGCTGGTAATACTTCGTTTAATTTTACATCATCAACCTTTGTTTTCGTTTCTTTTCCCATAGCCCTAAGTCTTTTAATATTAACTTTATTATTCCTCAAACTCATTTTAGTAGAGTGAAAAATTTCCTAAGGCAAAAAGTGGTGTATTTTTGCTTTTTTTTGAAAAACCCAAGTTTTTCGTTAAGAAATTTTCGTTTTACTAGCCTCGTTTGAGGACTACAAAAATTGAAAAAAAACTTTCCTATTCCTAAGTAATTTCATCCACAATTTTTGAAGTTTTCAACACCTCGATTTAATAACTCACCTAATCCCTTTAAAAACAAGGGGAAACGATTCATCTTCCGAATTGTACAATTTGTCTTTTTAATTAAACTCTTTGTCTATCCTTTAGAATGTCTAAATTACAAGGATTTAGTGCAGTATTTATTAAGACCTAAAAATGGTTTTCAATGTTACCGTGTTAAAAACAATGAACGATATGTCATCGGCTGTTTTGACGAAATATTATATAAGAAAAGTATCGAAATCTCCAAATAATATTTCGAAGAGCAAATTTTTTATTTTTATTTTTCCCTTTCAATTTCTTTATCAATTTGAATTAATTCAGTAAAAAACCGTTCTCCCCATTTTCTAATAATCGGCTCTTTTAAGAATTTGTAAACTTTTACATTTAATTCAGTTCCAAGAGTGCAAGCATCGGAACAGATATCCCATTGATTAAAATTAACAGCCTCATAATTCCTTAATTTTGTCACCCTTAATGGGTATAAATGGCAAGAGATAGGTTTTTTAAAGTCAAGCTTACCTTCACTGTGTGCTTTTTCTATGGAACACTTTGTAGAATTATTTTTATCAAAGTAAACAAATGCGCATGCTCCATTTTTGACTAAAGAAGTAACAGGTTCGTTGTCCTCATCCATATAAAAAACACCTTGTTTCTCAATAACATCAATTCCTTCTTGTCGCATATAAGGTTTTATCACGTCTAAAGATTCCTCAAGAACATTAATCTCTTCCATTTCAAGAGGAGCTCCAGCATCCCCTTCAATGCAGCAAATACCTTTACAAGCAGTTAAGTTGCATACAAATTTCTTTTCAAATAAATCTAAGGATAATAATTTGTCATCTAATTCAATCATGTTTGCAAAAGTATAAAACAAAAAGAGGAATTATTAGAACTATCCCTATCGATTTTATTACTTTGTCAATATAAAAATAGAAGACCTTACATATAGGCAAAAAGCCTTGTGAGGAGATGTTAAACTGGTTAAAACACAAAAACCCCACACCCTATAACGAATTGGGAATGGGGTTTTGGTAGGTCTTACTTCCAATTACTTACTCTCTACGAAAAACTGGATAGATCCTTTTTCTCCATCCTTGTTTAATGTTGTCATAAAGTAACTTCCTGCAGCTACTTTTGGAAGGTTCACTATTTCTGAGGGTGAGGTAACAGTGTTCGTTAGCACTAACTTTCCTTCAGCACTAAATACTTCGTATTTAACACCTATTTCAACCCCTGTTAATGTAAACTCTCCATTATTTGGGTTTGGGTAAACTAATACTCCCGGTAATAGTTCTTCATTTATTCCAGAACAAGGGTCAACTGTGATAGTTGTAATATCTGAAGCTGAACAGTTTGAAGCATCTGTGTAAGCATATGTAACGATGTATGAACCGGCCGCTACAGATGTAGGGTCAAAGCTATTTCCAGAAACGCCAGATCCACTAAATGTTCCGCCAACTGGAGCTCCGGAAAGTGCTACAGTAGCTCCGTAAGTACATAAGGTTTGATCTTCTCCAGCGTTAACGGTTGGTAAGGCATTCACATTTAAGTTGGTCGTAACTGTACTATCACAACCAGCATTGTTTGTTAGTATATCAGTAAACGTTCCGCTCGTTGTGTATGTACTTGTTCCTACTGTTACGCTTTCTCCATCACAAATACTTAATGTTTGTGATGATGATGTTGGAGCGACAACTGTAATTGTAGATGTGTAAGTGTCATTGCCAAAGCTATTTGCAGAAGTTAAAGTAACAGTATAGGTCGCTGCTGTTGTGTATGTGTTAGAAGGGTTTTGTGCTGTAGAAGTATTGCCATCTCCAAAATCCCAAGCCCATGATGTCGGTACACCACTGGATAAATCACTGAAACTAACTGTGGTGCCTTCACAAACTGTGGACGGTCCATTCGTGAAGTTAGTAACAGGTGTTTGCGGTACATCAGTAGCATATTCCCCTAATCCAAATCCAGAAAATCCAGTTGAAAACGAAGCTGTGAAAGTAAGATCTGAATTATAATTCGCCATGGTTGCTGGTACATTTTCAATCGTAAATGTGCCATAATTGGCAGGTGATACGTCTCCAATTGCATTGTTACCTGCAACCTTTATTATTTCTAAGTTAGTTCTTGAGTTACTAGTTGCTGTCTCCCAAGCTGCAACTTCTGCCTCTTCATAATATAAAGTTATGTCAAATGTTCCTGAAGGGTTAGCATTAGTGGGAGTAACTATATAGCTCTTTGAATGAATGTAGTCAGCAGCGTTTGAGCTAGCAAAAGCTACTGTTGTTGGAGATGATCCATCTCTATCAACTTCAACGGCAACACATCCATAGTCAAAAGTTGATGTATTTGTGATAGTTAGCATTATATTGTCTGTAGAAGCGTCATAAAAATGAACTGTTGTATTTGGACCCAAATTCGCATCCGTTTGGGCTCCTGTATTAATTGCAGTTTGAATAGCTAGGGGGTTGATTCCTTCTATTAGAATATTGTCAATGGTGCATCCATAAAGCCAACCTCCAGCATCACTGTAGTTAATAGCAAAAACAACATTGTTGTTGCCTACGTATGGTGTTACGTCAAATGTGTTCGTGTTCCATCCTCCGCTAATGTCAATTTCGCTAATTAACGCAAAAGCACCCCCGTTAACTGAGGCTCTTAATTCTGCAACTTCAGTGTTTCCTTGGTAAGTTTGTCCCCCGTAGTATGCGTCAAATGAAATACTTGCACCAGTATAACCTGTTAAATCAACACTTGGGAATGTTAGATCAACATCATTTTGATCACAGTCGCAGGCGTCGTCATTGATCCATGCGAATTGCGTTGCATTTGAAGTAGGGACAACATATGCTCCTGATGTAGCAGCTGCTGCATCTCCTATTTGCCATGGGGTGTCTCCTGATGCGTTACTTGTTGTAAATCCTCCAAATCCAGATTCAAAATCTTCTGTAAAAATTACACTTGAAGAAGTCATCGAGCTAGGTGGTAAATCATCATCATTTATTGTTACAGTAACGGTTTGGTTAATTACGCCATTTCCAGCATTTCCTCCATTGGCATTTAATGCATAATTCAAGGAAATTGTTTCATTTCCTTCAATATAGTTGTCATTATATACTCTAATTTCTATTGTTCCAGATAGTGTTGATCCACTAAAAGTGAAAGAGGTGTTGAATATGTCATAATCCACCGCTTGGGTTGCTGTTCCTCCGGTAACAGATACGGTAACATCAGCAGCTTGAGTTGGGTCAATTCCAATCGAAATAGGAATGTTTAAGGTATAATAATCTAAGCATCCGTTTGCAGTGTTTGCGTCAGCTTCGCTTACGTCATATGTTGAGTTGCCAAATTGAACATTAGGAGCACAAGAGCCCATGTCAAAAGCAGCAACTCTTGTTTTACTGTTCCCGTACATTCCTGTCATCCAAAAGGTTTCACCATCGGTAGGGTCAAGTCCTAAAGCATTGTAATCTCCCCATCTGTTACTTCCGTTAGATTGTGTTCCAGCAACAATAACAGTTTCACTTTCAGTCATTGTTCCTAATGGGTCACATTCTTTACGTCCAGTGTACCTTAAGGAAGGATATGTAGTACTACTGGATACATTATAAGCAAGACCAATATTTCCCGTTGCAGATAAACCGATAGTTGGCATCCATCTGTGATCAGAATCTGGAGAATATGTGCCTTCTTGGTAAACTGACCAAGTTCCACTAGTCCCACCAGTTCTTCTGAGTTCGTACCATCGTACACCCGCCCAATCATTACCATCCAAATCAATTGAATGACAGCATACGATAGATTCATGTGTTCCAAAATTTCTATAATGAATTCTGTTCATTAATAACTCTCTTAATGGATCTAATATAGTGCCTGTTCCTGGTTGAGGGATACATGAAAATGAAGTATAACCACATAGGCCAGTGTCAAATGAACTGACACCTAAGGTTGATGTTAATGTAAATGAACTGTTACTTGGTGTAGTCCAATCGATATCAAGTTCCCAAATTTCTAATGCATCAGCGCTAGCTCCATTCCATGCATCGTCAGTCATTCTCATAACCATTGAAGGTGTGCCTGCAGGAGGTAATGTTGTTCCGTCCATATTTACAGGGGTAGATGCTTGGAATCCAATTGTTCCAAAATTTGCTTGTGTAAATTTTTGAGCGCTACTAGATATTCCTGCCAACATATCTGCTCTAGGAAGAGCGATAATATCAGATGATCCTAAGTTTGCCGTTACAACATATTCATTTTCCCAAACTGAATATTTTGGGTAATCAGGGAAAGATGGTTGAGTTACAGAGTATGTATAGTAAGATCCAGTTGGATCCGCAGTTGTTGAAATTGCAATAAATAAATCGTTACATCCCGAGCAGAACTCAGTTAGCATCCATCTGTCGGCTCTTTGATCGTATATTACAATAGGATCTCCAGCACCAGACCATCCTGGGTTTCCATTTAAACTTGCGGAGTTCATGAAGTTATCAAATGTCGTGGAGTTTTGAATTACATTTCCACTCTTATCCCATACTTTAAAGGTTGATCCTCCAGTACCATTTATCATTTGTACAACATGATTGGGCCCAACATCTAAACTTGGATCAGCCGGGCTTGTTACGCCAGGCATGCCGTCAAGATTTACACTAAGAGATTTATTTGACACTAAAGGAGCGTAATCCTTTTGATGAACCGGGTCCATTCCAATAGGCAAAGCATCTGTATAATCATATTCGTTTACAGGCCATCCAGCTTTAGGGTGGTATCCTACTTTTTTAGTTTTTGTAATTGGATTAGGAGCATTAGGGTCTGCAACATAATCCCTTAAGACTTCGGTTTCTCCATGGAATACCACTGGAAGAACAGTTAGTGTTGGTGTTGCTGCTTGGTTTTTCTGCGAAAGCAGGTTGCTTGGCGTTTTTTGAGCTGAGGAAGATAGCGCCATTCCGGTCAGTAATAATACTGTAAAGTGCGTAAAAAATTTCATAATGGTTTGAGTTATTTTAATTTTTGGTTGATGTAAATATAGAAAATAATAGATACGAATAGGTTGATTTCTTATTTAAATGTCTGCTTTTAGATGATTAAAGTAAAATCAGTGTTGTATTCCTACACTTTCAATAGGTTCATTAGTATGTGTAAAAAAAACATTTTTCAGGCAACCATTCCCAATCTCCCGACATCTTAAAGATGTAAGAATATGCTTTGTGATATGCATATTAATTCCGAAATTTGAGACCAAATAAAAAAAGCAACCATGAAGAAAAACATACTATTAATAGGCTTACTAACTTCTACACTGATAACGGTAGGGCAAGAAAAAGAATCATATGGTCCTATTTCGACAATTACAGCAGCATCATTTATGGTGACAGAACGGATAAATGATATACCAGATGAAAAGGAAAATACTTATGAAGTAGGAAATACTATGCCTAATATGCGTGGTAGAATTGAACATGTTTCAAGTATTCCTTTGCCAAATGGCGTTGATCCAGTATGGCAAAAAACTAAAGGAAGCGGTGTATTGAAGTCTCCTACTTTAGAATGGAACGGTTTAACAGGAGCAAATCCTCCTGATCCTAGTGGGGCAGTTGGTCCTAATCATTATATGCAAATGGTAAACTCACAATATAGAGTTTTTGACAAAACAGGTACCATTTTAAAAACAGGGAGTTTAGGTTCTTTATTAGGGGGAGGGAACGCAGGAGACCCAATCGTTCTATATGACAAGTTTGCTGACCGTTGGTTTATTAGTCAATTTGATTTTAGCAATAACCTTCAGGTTGCGGTGTCCCAAACTGGAGATCCTACAGGTGCATATAATTCTTATACATTTAATGTAGGTGCAAGTTTTCCTGATTATCCAAAATATTCTGTTTGGAGTGATGGTTATTATGTAACATCCAATAAAAGTGGAAATGAGGCTTTTGTTATGGAAAGAGATAAAATGATTGCTGGAGATGCTGGCGCTCAAATGATTCAGTTTAATGTTCCGTCATTGTCGACTGCTGGTTTTTTTAGTACATTACCTGCTCATGCAGGGTCAACCTTACCTAGTGTTGGAACACCTAATCAAATATTTTATTTTCAAGACAATAGTTGGGGGGGTGTAGGTTCAGATCATATTAAAGTTTGGGACGTAAGTGTTGATTGGACAACAACTTCTAATTCGACCATTTCATCTCCATATCAAATTGCTGTTTCACCTTTTGACAGTGGTTTTACAGGAGGATGGGATAATATTACTCAACCTGGTACGTCGGTAAAGTTAGATGCAGTACCTGAGGCATTTATGTTTATGGCTAATTATCGAGAGTTTTCAACCCATAATTCTATGGTGATGTGCCATAGTGTTGATGTAGATAATACAAATCATGCTGGGATAAGGTGGTATGAGTTGCGACAAACTTCGGGTTCTGCTTGGACTTTATATCAGGAAGGAACCTATGCCCCTGATGGTGATAGTAGGTGGTTGGGTAGTATAAATATGGATAAATACGGAAATATTGCTTTGGCGTATTGTGTTTCTGGTACAAATACTTATCCATCATTGCGGTATACAGGTAGATATGCAAGTGGACAATTAGGGCAAATGGATTTCGTAGAACAAACAGCAATTGAAGGTTCTTCGTCTAAGTCTGGAGATAATCGCTGGGGGGATTACGCGCAAATGACAATTGATCCTTCTGATGATGCAACATTTTGGCATACCGGACCTTATGTGTATTTAGGTGGAGCTTTAAGAACAAGGATATTTGCTTTGACTTTTCCAGATTCTTTTTTAAGTATTGCTGATGCGTATATGAGCAAAACATTAGTGGTTGGATATTTGGGTAATAATATTTTTAACCTAAAAATTGGAGACTTAAATGAAGGGGTGAACATTAATGTTGTTAATACTTTAGGTCAGAACATAAAAGCAGTTAGCGATATCAATACTGGAAAAGATTTGAATTATCAGCTAGATTTAAGTGATTTTTCAGCAGGTTATTATATAATCAATGTAAGTAATTTGAACTTTAAAAAAGCACACAAGATTTGGGTAAAATAATAATAAACTATATATCAAAAACGTGAGCTGTTTAGTAGCCCTTTGTTATTCAATGATTTTTATTTCTTCAATGGTAGTGGGGTTTCCAAGGGTGCAACTCCCCTGAGCTGGCCGAATTGGTCTATATTTTAGCCAAACTTTAAGTCCATCTTGTTTGTATTGATTTTCCAAATTGTTGGGAAGTAAAAATTCTTTAGTGGTAATGTTTTTTATTACAAACCCACAGCCGCTTTTTGTTTTGTCCTCTATTACTGCTTGTATGTAGCCTTCTTTCATTATTTGCGCCGTCCTTTCCAATTCAGCATTTGTGCCCACAGCTTCTGTTGTTGCTTTTTTTGCAGAGCAGCCCATCACAATTAATGATATTGAGCATATAGTAATATAATTTTTCATAATATTTTTTAGTGTTAATCTTCAAAAAACAGTCCAAATTAGAAAAATTAAAAATGGTTTGGGTAAAACTTCTACATTATAATACCTTTGTCGACATAAATTAAAGGAAGGTAAAATGGCATCAAACGAAGATATTTTTAAAAAAGTTGTTTCACATGCAAAAGAGTTTGGGTTTGTTTTTCCAAGCAGTGAAATATATGATGGGTTGAGCGCAACGTATGATTATGCTCAAAATGGAGTCGAGTTAAAAAACAACATAAAAAAGTACTGGTGGACTGCTATGGTTCAAATGAATGAAAATATTGTCGGTCTAGATGCTGCTATTTTTATGCACCCAAAAACATGGAAAGCTTCAGGACATGTGGATGCTTTTAATGACCCTTTGATTGACAATAAAGATTCAAAAAAGAGATATAGGGCTGATGTTTTGGTTGAGGATCATATAGCGAAAATAGAGGGTAAAATAAGCAAGGATATTATAAAGGCAAAAAAACGTTTTGGAGATGCATTTAATGAAGGTGAGTTCAGAAGCACAAATCCAAATGTTTTAAGAAGAGTTGGTGAAATTGAAAAGGTTGAGGCTCAATTGAAAGCTGTTCAAGTAAACGAGGATTTAGAGGGATTCAAAAGCCTAATAGAAGAATTAGGGATAGTTTGCGCAGTGAGCGGGTCTAAAAACTGGACAGAAGTAAGGCAATTTAATTTAATGTTTGGAACTGAAATGGGATCTGTGGCAGGAGATGCTTCCACAATTTATTTGCGTCCAGAAACGGCTCAAGGGATTTTTGTTAATTATTTAAATGTTCAAAAAACGGGAAGGATGAAAATTCCTTTTGGTATTGCCCAAATAGGGAAGGCATTTAGAAATGAAATAGTAGCTCGGCAGTTTATATTTAGAATGCGTGAGTTTGAGCAAATGGAGATGCAGTTTTTCGTAAAACCAGGAACACAAAACAAATGGTATGAGCACTGGAAAGAAGCCCGCATAAAATGGCATAAGGCATTAAATTTGGGAAGTGATAATTATCGCTTTCATGATCACTTAAAAATGGCGCACTATGCAGATGCGGCTACTGACATTGAGTTTAATTTTCCGATTGGGTTTAAAGAATTGGAAGGAGTTCATTCTAGAACAGATTTTGATTTGAACAAGCACGAAGAGTTTTCAGGAAAGAAATTGCGTTACTTTGACAATGAAGAAAATGAAAGCTATGTCCCATATGTTGTGGAAACATCTATAGGATTAGATAGAATGTTTTTAGCTGTTTTGTCCAGTTCATTTAACGAAGAAAAGTTAGAAGATGGTTCAGAGAGGATAGTGTTGAATATTCCGCCAGCGATAGCTCCAACCAAGGCTGCTGTATTGCCTTTGGTGAAAAAGGATGGGTTGCCTGAAAAAGCAAGAGAGGTAATGAAGACCTTGCAGTATGATCATATCTGTGCTTATGAGGAGAAGGATTCGATAGGTAAAAGGTATAGACGTCAAGATGCAATTGGAACCCCATATTGTATTACAGTTGATCATCAGACATTAGATGATAATACGGTAACAATTCGAGAAAGAGATACAATGTCTCAGGAAAGAGTTGCTATTGATGAGTTGCCAAGAATCATAGGAGAAAAAGTAAGTATGAAAAATCTTTTTATTGATCCAGTTGTCTCTGTTTAGGTGTTAGAAATATTTCATACAAAGAATAAAATTGAAGCAGGTTGTGATGAAGCTGGTCGAGGTTGCTTGGCAGGTCCAGTTGTTGCGGCGGCAGTAATTCTTCCTTCAAGTTTTCGAAGTGAGATGCTAAACGATTCAAAGAAACTGACTGTAAAGAAGCGATATGACTTAAGGCCGGTAATTGAGAAAGAGGCGATAGCATGGGCAGTTGGTGTGGTTGACAACAATGAAATTGATGAAATCAATATATTGAATGCATCATTTTTGGCAATGCACCGAGCTTTGGATCAGTTGGGAAAAACTCCAGATAGCATATTGGTCGATGGGAATCGTTTCACTCCCTATAATGAGATTGTTCATCATTGTGTCGTGAAGGGTGATGGAATATATATGAGTATAGCTGCAGCTTCCGTGTTGGCAAAAACCTATCGCGATGATTTGATGACTAAATTAGCAAAGGAATATCCTTTTTATGGTTGGGAGCGAAACATGGGTTACCCTACTAAGTTTCACCGTGAAGGATTAAGGAAGCACGGAACGACTCCTTTTCACAGAATGAGTTTTCAATTACTTCCTGTTTAGTTAGGCTTCGATTTGAAGTCCAATTTCCGTTAGAATGAATTTAGCTCTTTCCTTAATAGTGAGCATTGGCACATCAATCAGTTCGAACCCTAGGTTTTTATAGGATTCTCTAAGGTTATAGTCAATAGTTTTTGCATCTGCTATTGATTCTTTTCTTTCTTGATCGTTTGTATAAATTGATGCCCAAAGTGGCATAATAAAAACCTTTTTAGCATACCGGGAAGATTGAGCAAATTCAGAATAATTTATTGGGGCTTTTTCATTTGCAAATGCCATGTATCCAATTAAATCCACAACAGATCTGTCTAAAAAGCAGAGGTCATCACTTTGATGTACAGCTCTATTTTTCATTCGGTAATACACCATATCACTAAATTCACGCATATTAATCCAAGGAAAAACATTGTGATTATTCTCTTGGTTTTCTTTTATAATTTCTCTCGCAATTTCGTCATGGCATACGAAATTCCTTTTTCTTAATTCATTAATTACGGAGGACTTGCCAGTGCTTGGAGCTCCTGTGATTACATAATGTTTGTTTTCTGTTGCCATAAATAGGTTGTAAAGATAGCCAATATGACACTATTGAACCAAATTTATACTAATAGTTCACGTGAAAAATACTTGTTTTGTCATAATAAAACCAAAACAGTATTTATAGTACACCCTTGTTTAAGGAGTTTAAAACGCTTAGATGCACTGTATTTATTGGTTATTTTGATTTTACGAAGTTTTTAAAAAAGAGTTTAGTGTAAAAATGGTACACCTTTTGACAAGAGCAAGTCAAAATTAATAAACATTAAAATTATATAAAATGGAATTACTAAAGAATTTTGTTTACGCCGGTGTAGGATTAGCGGCATTAACATCAGATAAGGTTAAAGAAACAGTTGAAGATCTGGTTGAAAAAGGAAAAATTTCTGATACTGAAGGGAAAAAAATAATTGAAGAATTTTTTAAATCAACAGAATCTAAAAAAGATGATTTCGAATCTAAAATGAAATCACTTGGAGATAACATTTCTTCAAAATTTGATTTCCTTAAAAAGGAAAGTGATGAAGTAGCTGCTTTGAAAAATAGAATCGAAGAATTAGAAGCGAAACTTAAGAAAGCAAACACTATTAAGAAAAAACCGTCTGCAAAAAAGACTGCAGCAAAAAAATAACAAGACATATTAATTAATCATTAAAAACAAAAACCATGAATATTATTGAAACATTAGCATACGCAGGATTAGGAATGGCGTCAGAAGCATCGGACAAGGCAAAAGCAAAGTTTGATGAATTAGTTGAAACAGGAAAAAAAGTAGATAGCGATGGAAAGAACTATGTAGGAGATTTTTTCAAAACAGTTGATTCAACTAAAGATGACGTTCAAGCTCAATTTGATAAGAATAAAGAAAAATTAGAAGAGGCATTTCCATTTTTAAAAGAATTGGAAGAGAAGTTTATGAAAGCGAAGGAAGACTTAACTTCAAAAGCTAAAGATGCAAAGGAAGATCTTACTTCTAAAGCGAAAGAAACAAAAGAAAAGATTACAAGTAAGTTAAAGAATATAGACGATGCAGAAGTTGTTTCTGAAGAAGCTTAGTTGAACTATTGGTAATTAAAAAGAGGCTCATTTCTATACGGAATGAGCCTCTTTTGTTATGAATAGAGAGCTTTAAGGTCGCGCCAATTTATTAAGATAGTTTTCTTTTTGTTGAAAAGTAAATCTTTACATTATTTCGTAATTCTTTTCTCAATAGTATAGTTTTGTTGAAAATTGAAAAGAGCAATGCTTACTATTGACACAAAAGAGACTAAAAACCCGAAGCTGCACCATTATTTATTGGGGAGTGTTGGTCCACGGCCTATTTGTTTTGCGAGTACAATAGATAAAGAAGGAAATCGGAATTTAGCTCCGTTTAGCTTTTTTAATGTTTTTAGTTCTAACCCTCCAATTGCCGTTTTTTCACCAGCAAGAAGTGGTAGAACAGGTCAACAAAAAGATACATACAATAATGTAAAAGTAGTTCCAGAAGTAGTCATAAATATTGTTGATTACTCAATGGTACACCAAATGTCATTGGCTAGTTCTCCTTATAATCCGGATGAAGATGAATTTGTTAAAAGTGGCTTAACTGCTATTGAATCGGAAGGGGTAAAGCCATGGAGAGTGAAAGAGTCGCCTGTTCAAATGGAATGTAAGGTTAATGAGGTAATTGAGTTAGGCGAAGGTGGTGGAGCAGGTAATCTCATTGTTTGTGAGATTCTGAAAATCCATATTGTAGAAAGTATTTTGGATGAAAACCAAGCCATCGATCAAAAGAAAATTGACCTCGTTGCTCGTATGGGAGGTGATTGGTACTGCAGAGCCGATGAGAACTCGATGTTTGAGATTAAAAAACCAATTACTACAAGAGGTATAGGTGTAGATGCAATGCCTCAAGAGATTGTTAATAGTGAAGTTTTAACAGGAAATGATATTGGACAGCTAGGGGGAATAGAAACTTTGCCGACTGAAACAGAAGTCAATGATTATAGATTGATTGAATTGATTGAATTATTTGTATCTTTAGAAGATGCTCCGGAAAAGTTGGAAAAAGAGCTTCATTTAAGAGCAAAAGAGTTGTTGAAAGAAAATAAACTTACGGAAGCGTGGAAAACGCTTCTATCATTTAATAATTAAAAAGTACGGCCATGTGGTCGAAGAAAAACAAAAAAGATGGAATTAAAAATTAACGGAAAAGTAAAAGTAATTTTGGAAACACAAACATTTGATAGTGGGTTCAGTAAAAGAGAATTTGTTATTACAACACAAGAGCAATATCCTCAGGATGTAAAGCTAGAGTGTATTAAGGATAAAACAGCAATGTTAGATTCTTTAACTGTAGGGGATGACGTTGATGTGTCATTTAACATTAGGGGAAATGAGTACAATGGTAGATATTTTGTAAATCTACAAGCTTGGAGAATTGAGAAAGGTTCTGCAGCAACAGCACCAACTCCTGAAGCCCCGGATACTGCTTTAGAACCTATGGCAGAAGGTGAAGATGATTTACCATTCTAAGCATCAATAAGTAATTGGTATAAAAAAGGTCAAAGCGAAAGTTTTGACCTTTTTTTGTGAGATAAAATCCCTATTTTTAACATCAAATGTCGTTTACCGAAAAATATACTAAAGCTTTTAGAACGCTTCTTCCGACGCCATTCACTATTGCAATCGTGTTGACTATTGTCACGTATTTGTTATCTCTTTCATTTGGGAATAAATTGCCAGATGAAAATATAGCAATTCAAGAATCGGTTGAAGAAACATTGCTGATTTCGAATTCGGATAATACTGTTTGGACATATTTTGATACAGGAACTAAATACACCGTAAAGAATGATAGTTTGAGGTTAAGTCATCAAAAAGAAATTCTCGATTTAAAAGCGATTATTTCTGAAAAAGGGAACAGTTATAAAACGAAGCTTCAGTTTGAAGTTAGCAATATGAGGCAGGTGACTTTGGTAAATGAATCCACCAGTAGATCTTTGCAATTATTAGACCATTGGTACGATGGATTATGGAGTACTGGGCTGATGAAATTTGGTTTTCAAATGATGTTAATGCTCTTACTTGGTCATGTATTGGCCTTAAGTAAGCCAATCGACAACCTTTTAAATAAGATAACACCTATTTGTAAAAGCACGGCTCAAGCTGCTCTTTATGTAACACTATTTACAGTGTTAGTGAGCCTATTCAATTGGGGACTAGGGTTGATATTTGGAGCTGTTTTCGCCCGAAAAGTGGGGGAGTTTGCACTACGATCAAATATTAAAATAAATTACGCATTAGTAGGCGCTGCAGGCTATTCAGGGATGATGGTTTGGCATGGAGGAATATCTGGGTCTTCCCTTGCCGTTGTATCTGAAGAAGGACATTTTGCAAAAATAGTTCAAAATCAAGAGGTTCTAGCTCAGCTGCCGGATACAATTCCTTTTACAGAAACTGTTTTTTCTACTATGAATATTTCAGTTTCAATGGCTTTAATAATAATACTTCCATTAAGTATGTATCTGATTGGAAAAAAAGTGAAACCTTCTATCATTCGATTGTCAAATCCACAAATTGAAACCGAAGAGGAAACAGAATTGATTGGTGCTGAAAAGCTGGACCACGCTAGATTATTTACTTTTTTATTGGGTCTAGGCATCATTTCATTTGCTGCTTATAAAGCGTACATTCACCCAGGGGCTTCAGAATTGAAATTTTTAAAACCCGATTTTATAAATTTTTCTCTACTGGGCTTGGTTTTTCTTTTTCATAAGAATATTCACAAGGTACTTGAAGCCGTTGGAAATGCTATTAGCGGCGTTTCTGGAATCTTATTACAGTTTCCTTTGTATTTTGGGATAATGGGAATTATGAATAACTCTGGATTGATTGGAGATATATCGGCCTTTTTCAGTGCGCATTCAAACGAAACAACATATCCACTCTTGACATTTTTTAGCGCAGGAGTTGTCAATGTATTTGTCCCAAGTGGTGGTGGGCAATGGATGGTACAAGGACCAATTGTTTTGGAAACGGCTATCAATATGGGGCTTTCAATACCTAAAAGTATAATGGCTTTAGCATATGGTGATCAACTGACCAATATGATGCAGCCGTTTTGGGCTTTACCCCTTCTTGGGATTACTGGGCTTAAAGCAAGAGAAATACTTCCTTACACATTGTTCTTAATGCTAGTAGGGGCTGTAATTTTCATTGCAGGATTGCTATTGTTTTAATGAATTTTTAACAGTTTCAACTCATATAAAATCGTATTTTTGCTCCTCACAAAAAAACTACATGGACACATTAGCTTTTATTAGTTGGGACGTAAACCCTAATATTATCGAATCGCCTATAATGATCCGTTATTATGGTTTGCTTATGGCAATTTCATTTATAACAGGGTATTACATTGTGCGAAAATTTATTGTTAATGAAGGGGCGGATGCAGAATGGATAGATAAGTTTTTGTTTTATACGCTTATTGGCGGAGTCGTTGGAGCAAGGTTAGGGCATGTTTTCTTTTATGATTGGGTAGATTATAAAGACAACCTCATAGACATCTTTAAAATATGGGAAGGAGGCTTGGCTAGTCATGGTGGAGCAATTGGTGTTATTATTTCTACCTGGTTGCTGTCAAAGCGAGTAACAAAAAAGAATATCCTATGGGCGTTGGATAAAATTGTGATTGCTACTGCTATAGCGGCTTGTTTTATAAGGGTAGGAAACTTAATGAATTCAGAAATAATAGGCGCCAAGAGTGATTCTGAATCGGCTTTCTTTTTTCAATATGAAGCTGAGAAATCTATAGGAAGGTATTTTGACGTAGAAGAGTCGAATGTGAATATTGAGCCAAGCGACAGAATTATTGAGGTAGAGGGGACTACGCACCCTTTAGCAAAGATGACTATTCAGGTGTCATTGGATACCCTTGATTCTAAAAGGTATTATGAGCATTTTGAGCTTTCTAATAATGGTAATATTAAAAACGCGAATGACCACTTTTTTACAATTAATAGTAATCCAGAAATCAATACCAGTAATGGAGTCAGTACAATTATTTCTACAATAGGCATAATTCCAAGAATCCCAACCCAACTATTGGAAAGTGGGACTTATTTTTTAATTTTCATCTTATTATTTATTGGTTATTGGAAATGGCATTGGTATAAAAAACAAGGATTATTATTTGGATTATTTCTAGTGTTGCTTTTTTCAGCTCGTTTTATTATTGAGTTTTGGAAAGAACATCAAACATTAGATGATGGGGCTTCATTAAATATGGGGCAATGGTTAAGTGTTCCAGCAGTGAGCATAGGGTTGTTTTTTATTGTAAGAGCATTATTGAAAAAGTCGGCTGAAAACGAAAAAACAGAATGAAAATGAGATATATAATTGGATTATTAAGTGTTGTTTTTTTAGCATCTTGTGGTAATACAGCCTCGAATGAAATCGTTACACAGGCAATTGAAGTTTCTGATACAGTTGCGGTGGATGCTGTTTTAAAAATAGTCGAGCCTGAAACAGTAAAAATTCCATTGGATAGTTTTTTTGTTGAAATAGATACAAATTTTCATACTAATAAATTGATAATTCCTAGTAATCTAACCTCCACAATTTTGTTTACGGAAAAAGAGGATCAAGTGGTAGCCCATGATGGAAGAACTGCTCCAGCAAAAAAACATCATGACATGACTGCATATCTACCAATTGATGGTTCTAGCGAACATGGGTGGTTATATATTGGGCACGAAACAAATTATGGAGACGATATTTTAGGAGATGGAGGTGGAGCAACTATGTTTGAAGTCAAATTGAAAAATGGAAAATGGAATGTAGTTTCTGATTTTAATAATGTAGATTTTTCTCCTGTACGTGGTACGGGAAGAAATTGCGGAGGTAGCATTGCTCCAAATGGGATGATTTATACCTGTGAAGAGACTGTTCCTCAAAACAATAGAGCATCTTATATTGGAGGGAAAGGTCATCGAGATACATCTGATGTTGGGAATTTAAAGTTTCATCAAAACTTTGGGTTTATGGTTGAGGTAGATCCAAAAACAATGAAAGCAACTCAAAAAATGATTCAAATGGGAAGGTATTACCATGAAGATATTGAGTTTATGGATGATCGTAAAACGGTTTACCTTTCAGATGATTATGAGCCAGCCATTTTTTATAAATTTATAGCAGATGTGGAAGATGATTATTCTCAAGGACAATTGTATGCATACAAGCAAAGTAAAGATGGTATATCAGGAGATTGGTTGCCAATGCCAATGGATACTGCTTCATTGTTGAATCCGCGAGATATTGCTATCGACAATGGAGCTACAATGCTTATGCGGCATGAATGGTTTGCGCGTGTAGGGAATAAAATTTATATAGCTGAAACAGGTCACGATTCTACAGATTGGTCTGAAAGAGTTGCACAAGGAGGAGTTCCAGTAAAACATTTACGAGATGATCATTATAAAGGAGATGGAGTTTATACGGATTATTATGGGAGAGTCTTAGTTTTTGATACAGAAACAAATAAAATGGCTGTTCACCTAGATGGCGGAGTTTCTTCTGATGGTAAAAACGTGCTGTCTAATCCTGACTGTATTTCTATCGTGAACTTGGCAGGGACAGATTATTTAATCATTCATGAAGATATTAATGGAAATGATTATGGAAGAGTTTCGGTTACCGCTTATAAAAAGAATCACTGGTACAACGAGCTTTATTTCCTAGATTTGAGCATTGAAAACCCTACCGTGGACGACGCTGTATTGTTTGCTGTAACGCCAATGGGAGCTGAATTTACAGGAGGCTTGTTTACGCCCGATGGGAAGTCATTATTTTTGAATATTCAGCATCCATTTTATGGAAATGGAAAACCTTATAATAGAGCAATGACTGTTGTTATTACAGGATGGTAAAAATTAATGGACTGACATATAATTACTCCTCTGAAATTCAGTTGAAGTTTCCCGATTTTAGTTTATCGAAAGGGGAGCAAGCTTTAATTCTTGGTCAAAGTGGTTGTGGTAAAACAACGTTGTTACATTTGTTGTCAGGACTTCTAAAACCTAATTCTGGAGATGTTGATGTTGAAAACGAGAATATTTCTAAAATGTCTGGAGCTACATTAGACAAATTTAGAGGCACCAATATCGGAATCGTTTTTCAGACACCTCACTTTATTGAAGCGCTCACTGTTAAGGAAAACTTGACGTTAACACAGACACTTGCAGGCAAGTCTAAAGATGTTAATAAAGTAAAGAGACTATTGGCAGATTTAGGAGTTGAAAGCAAACTTAATGCTAAGTTAAACGCATTAAGTGTAGGTGAAAAACAAAGGATTAGTATTGCCAGAGCATTAGTAAACTCTCCCGCTTTAATTTTGGCAGATGAACCTACTTCTGCATTAGATGATAAAAATTGTGATGTTGTTTTAAAGTTGGTAAGAGAACAAGCAAAAAAGCATAATTCTACCTTACTTATCGTTACGCACGATAATCGTTTAAAAGATCAATTTGATAAAAGAATAGAGCTATGAATATTCTTAGATTAAGTTGGAAAAATATTATAAGTAAGCCGCTTCCTTCACTTTTATCGATGTTGTTATTAGCTGTTGGATTAAGTACGGCTATAATATTAAAATTAACAGAACATCAATTAACCGAAAACATCAACAATACAGGAAAAGATGTAAAGTTAGTGATCGGAGCTAAAGGCAGTCGTTTACAATTGGTGTTGAGCAGTGTATTCCAAATTGATAATCCTACAGGGAATATCAACTATGGTTTTTATACCCTTTTGAAAAGGAATAGGATGATTAAGGAAATGATTCCTGTTTCGATGGGAGATTCTTATAAAAGAAAAAGAATTGTAGGAACAAACCACGATTATATTCGTCTTTTTTCTGGTAAATTAAAAGAAGGTGTTTTATTTGAAAAACCACTGGAAGCAACCATAGGGAGTGTTGTTGCATTTGAATTAGATTTAAAAGTGGGGGATGAATTTGTAGGAGGTCACGGAATGGAAGAGGTGCTTCATTCTCACGACGAGTACAAGTATAAAGTTGTTGGTGTTTTAGAAAGAAGTGGGTCTGTATTAGATAATTTGATTTTAACACCCGTTCAAACAGTTTGGATAATGCATGCAGGTCATGGCCATGATTCTGAATATGCGTTAGGGGGAGTAAAGGAGGAGGTTCATGATAATCCTGCGTTCGAAAAGGTCTTAGAAGATAGCTTTCTCCAAAAAGCTGAGGAACATAATCATCAACATCACGATCATGATCATCATGAACATGCCGAAGTAAATTTGGAGGAATTATTGGCGAATATTGATCCAAAAGATAGAGAGATAACAGCGATCCTATTTCCAAATTTGTCAGGGAATGCAAAAATAGGAGTGTTAAACAATGCCAATAACCAACCAAACATGATGGCTGTTGATCCTGCTCCAGAGATTGCGTTGCTAAAAAATAAAATAACACCCTTTGTGTCAATTATTATTGCCATCTCATGGTTCATTACCGTAATTGCAATGTTTAGTGTTTTTATAGGATTGCTTAACTCTCTGAGAGGAAGAAAATATGAAATTGCATTAATGAGAGTTTTAGGTGCTTCCAAAGCAAAAGTTCTGGTGTCTATTTTATTTGAGGGTGTTATACTTTCTGTATTAGGTTATTTATTTTGTTTGGTTTTAAGTCATGCAGGTATGGAACTAATTGGAGGTTGGATGCAAAATGAATATCAATATGAATTTTCTGGATGGATCTTTTTGAATTCTGAACTAACCTATTTATTAGTTGCAATAGCAATTGGCTTGGTTTCTGCATTGATTCCGGCTTATAAAGCATATAACACAGACATCTCGGAAACATTATCTAAATAGCTTGACATGAAAAACACACTTTTACTATTTATTGTACTTATTGGCTTAACCAAAGTAGGCGCTTCTCAAACTGTTATAACATGGGAAGTCTGTAAAGACGTCAAGTTTGCAGAAGTGTGGTCAGAAGAATTTCAAGCTTATTATATGGTGCCAAAATTCGGGAAGAAAATTTCTTCTTTGGATGGCAAGGAAATACAAATAAGAGGCTACATTATTCCTGTAGATATTGTTCAAGACTACTATGTTCTTTCTGCGAATCCTTATAGTTCTTGTTTTTTCTGTGGTCAAGCAGGGCCTGAATCTGTTATGGAGATTCAATTAAAAAAACAGGTGGCAGGATTGCGTATGGATCAAATCTTAACTTTTAAAGGAAAACTTCGCTTAAATGCTGATGATATATACGATTTGAACTATATCTTGGAGGATGCTGAAGTTGTAGAGTAGTTATTTTTCACCTATTGTTACTATTTAAGCAGCTCGTTTATTCCCTTAAAAACAATATCCGTAGCTCCTTTATTATTCTCAATAAATGCTTTAGCGTGCTGTTGAGTACTTTCAAGCAATTTATTGTTTTCTAAAAACGTATTGATGCAATTCGAAAAATCATTTGCATCTTTTATTGCAAATGC